>OFAY01000076.1_pt1 | contig 14446 bp, 18 predicted proteins | sample 1520371 | NCBI WGS metagenome assembly OFAY01 (sample SAMEA3696446, study PRJEB22514) | metagenome | biome: water; feature: marine; material: hydrothermal vent | place: Pacific Ocean | collected 2014-08-12 | depth 1521 m | reverse complement strand
CATCAACCTAATAACAAAATAAGAGGGGAGTGAAATGAAGAAATATGCTGAAGAATTAATTAAGTTTAAGTTACGACCGCCAGAAGTATATGCACTGACCGGTTATAACAAAAGAAGATTACGGGAGTTATATAAAGAAATACATGGTGAAAGACCAAAAAAAGGTAAACTTGCTTTGCATGTTAACAAAAAAGTTGATTCACTAGAGAAAAATCTAGAAATAATAATTTTTTTTAATGTATATAGAAAAATGTATCCAGGACCATTAATTGATATAAAAGTTGATCGCCTTATTAAGAGTTATAAGGCTTATCGCCTTATATCAGAGAATATAATAGATTTTTCCCTTGCGTATTTAGTGTTAAGGGATATTAAGATTGGTTGGATAAAACCAACAAAATGTAAATGGTGTGGTAAAATATATTTATTTAATCATCAACATCCCAGAATGTACAAATGCCTGTTTTGTCATTACATTTTAAAGTGATAATTTATTGGGTAACACTTCTGATTTTGTTACCGGAAAATATAGGATGTGACAAACTTATATACTTAAAAAAATAGGAGAAAGTCTTTGATGTAACGGATGACGTTATTGATTTTATACAAAATTTATCACTTTCTGATATAGAAAAAATAGCAAATTTAAAAATTCCAATATTAAAATCGAGAATAACAAATAGTGAAATAAATGAAATAAAACGTGCATTAAATAATAAACGTGAGAGAATAACAAAACAATTACTTCTTAATTGTTTATTGAAACAATAAAAAAAACAGCGCCTGCGGCGCTGATGGCTGGCCTTCATTATGGGTTTTCTCGCTGTGGCCTGGCTTTTTGCCAGGCTTTTTTTATATCTTTTTTTTGAAAACCCATAATTCCGGCCAGCTTTTATTTTGTTATATTGAATATGAGAAAATTTTAAATAATAACAAGAAGGAGAGAAAAGATGTTAATCTTAAACGAAAACAAATATCAGGATGAAGTAGTAGATAAGATAAAAACTTTTGCATCAGACCTGGCTGGGCAAAATGATTTGAATGCGATATACCAGGAAATGATGCAGCAATTGCAAGATGCTGATTTGAGATTTGTTTTGCTGAAATTCCTTGAATGTTTTTATCTGGAAAAGATGGACTTCTGTTGCTTAGATAAGGTTAAATATTTGTCTTTTGATGCTGAAAAGGAGATTGAGGATGGAAAAATTAAATAGTTTAAGTAAGGATGAATTGATTCATCTTCTGATAATCAAGACAGATATTATTTCTGAATATGATATTCTGTGCGCCAAACATGCTGCTCTTTTTGAGCAGTACAGACAGTTATGCAAGAAACATATAAATTTTCTCAATGAACAATACAAATCGTATAAGAAAGGTGATCTTGATAGTTTCAAGGTACTATATCACCGAGTGAACCAGATAAAAAAAGAAATACAGGAAATTTGTAACGAATTAAGGGGACTAGAATGCGAGATGAAGCAAGCTGCATCCTTGCCAGCCTGCAACTAAGCGATTTTGCTGATCCACGGGTCGATGACGTTCTGGTCTGGCTGGATTTAGTGGTGGGCCTGGATGAGTGCCGGCTGGATGACCTGGATGAAGAGGACTACCAGGGGGAAGATTGTGCCAGAGCCTGACATCTAACCAGGAAAACGGTCATTTGATAATTACAAATTTTGGAATAAATAATTACCCCTTTTATAAGTTATTTCTGCATTTTTTAAACCAGAGATTAACTTTTATTTAGACAGAGGTAAAAAAATGGCTACAACATGGGCATATTTAAGAGTTTCAACTGACAGCCAGGAACTTGCTAACCAAAAATTGCTTATCCTCGATTGGTCAAATAGTCGAGGTTTGCTTATTGACAACTGGATTGAAATCGCCATTTCAAGTCGCAAGTCCACCAAAGAAAGACGCATAGATGAGCTTTTAGCCAAGCTCCAACGTGGGGACACCCTTGTAGTCTCCGAGTTATCCCGATTGGGTAGGTCAATTATCGAAATCATTACCCTGGTAAACGAGTTAATGACCAGGGGAATCAATCTTGTGGTCATCAAACAAAATCTGGAACTGAAGACCGGTTCTCAGGACATGGGAACAAAGATCATGATCACAATATTTTCTCTATTAGCGGAGCTGGAACGTGATTTAATATCTGAACGCACAAAGATGGCTCTGGCCCGGGTAAAGGCCCAGGGTAAAAAATTGGGACGGCCAAAGGGAAGAACCGGCAAAAGCAAGCTGGACGGCAAGGAGAAAGAAATCCAGGAACTACTAGCCAAGCGAGTGCCTAAATCTGTTATTGCCAGGATATTAGGATGTAGCAGATCGTGCGTTATCAACTTTATTAAGTCCAGGAAACTGGCCTAATTCACAAAAATTCACAAAGTTTGAGCAATTTACCCTAGTTATTTATTTTATTATGTACATATTTCACAATCTTACAAAATTGATAATACCTATAAATTTCACAAATTACCAATAAAAACCTAGCAGAAAATGATTTTTATTGCATTATTGGAACAATAAACCTGGCATTATGCTTGTAAAACCCCATAAAATAGCAAGATATTATTAAAACAATCGAGCCAAAATAACAATATTAGCCAGATTTGCTTGAGATGTCCTTTAATCTTTTATAAATTTTCACAATCAATTAAAATTGGTAAAACCATCAATTTTCACAAATAAACGGCTAATTGTGAGCAGATTATTCAAAATCAGAGCAGAAATTCACAATCGCCAAAATCGCCAAAATTAGCCACGAAAAGAAGCCTACCCATATTAAACCATTCAAAACCTCAAAAACAGGGCTAATTTGCCCGATATTCGCCTTATCAGCCTTATCTGCTGGCTACCATCACCACAGGAAGCTTTTTCCCCTGGTCATCAGGCCCTGCAATTAGCAGGGCTTATTTTGTTTTTCAAAAAACGGCCAAAAAAGTATCGTTTTCGGAAAAAAATTCCATATTTTCCAAATTATTTTATATTTTGTTTATTTTATACACGAACAAAAAACTCACAAGGAGTTGAAAATGCTGGAAAATCTCGGAAAAGCCTTAACGGTTAAAGATGTATCCAGACTACTTGGAGTTTCCAGAAGTTGGGTGTATGCAAACGCTCACTTGCTTGGCGGTGTCAGGCTGGGCAAGGGCAAGGGTACGCTTCGGTTTTTTGAAAAACGAATTTTCCAACCCAGGCTATTTGAAAAGAGGTTGGAAGTATGTAAGTAGTTGAAATTATTGGTGGGCAATGCAGGAGTCGAACCTGCGGCCTTCAGCTCCGGAGGCTGACGCTCTATCCAACTGAGCTAATTGCCCACAAATAAATATATTATTCTTAATATCCTTGCCTTGTCAAGCAAGTAAAGATAACCTCAATAGATTCAGGAGCTTGTTAATGAATACAATAACCAGATATATCCTCGCCATAACCGGGGCTAGTGGTATGCCCTATGCCCTGAAGCTTATCCAGGAGCTCAAAAAAAATTCAGACCTGGAATTGCATGTAATTATTTCAGGTGCTGCCAGAACTATTTTGCCTATGGAATGTCAAGGTTGGGAAAAGATAGTAAATCTGGCTGACTACACTTACAATCAGGATCAATTGTCCGCTCCTATGGCCAGTGGTTCCTGGCTGCATCAGGGGATGGTTGTTTGTCCTTGTTCTATGGCAACTCTGGCAGCTATAGCTGCGGGCTTTGGTAACAATCTCATTCACCGCGCTGCTGATGTTTGTTTGAAAGAAAACAGGTCCCTCATTCTTGTTCCCAGAGAAACCCCTTTAAACGCAATACATTTGCAAAATATGCTCAGAGTACAACAGGCTGGAGCGGTTATTCTACCGCCCAGTCCGGGATTTTATCATCAGCCACGAACAATTGATGATCTGATTGGTTATATTGTAAACAGAATTATGGATCACTTGGGAATAGAAAGTAATATTGTTACCAGGTGGGGGAGTATTTAACTTAATTTTTGATATTCGAATTTAAAAATAAGAGGAGGTTATTATGGCTAACAAACTTACCTGGCATGGTCATGCCAACTTTGAAATCATTACCCCCAGCTTAAATATTCTGATTGATCCCTGGTTTGAAGGAAATCCTTCGGCTAAAACTAAGTCCACGGATTTAAGTAAAGTTGATCTGGTGTTAGTTACCCATGATCATGGCGATCATCTTGGTCAGGCCATTGAAATCTGTAAACGGACAGGAGCACATCTGGGAGCTATTGTGGAGGTTGCCAAACATTGTATTGCTCAAGGGATCAGTCAGGACAGGGTGTTAAATGGCATTGGTTTTAATATCGGAGGAACAGTAGAATTTAATTCTGTAAAAATTACAATGGTTCACGCTTTTCATTCCTGCGAGCGTGGATTCCCTGTTGGCTTTATTGTAACTCTGGAAAATGATTATACTATTTATCATGCAGGAGATACAGGGATTTTTTCAAGTATGGAAGTGTTAGGCCAGCTTTATAAAATTGATCTGGCTTTGCTTCCTATTGGTGGAGTATTTACCATGGATCCCAGACAGGCGGCGTTGGCTTGTAAACTTCTGAAATGTAAAAATGTGGTTCCCATGCACTGGGGTTCTTTTCCTGTTCTGGAAAAAGATACGAAAAGTTTTCAGGCAGCACTTCAGGAATTTGCTTCAGGAACAAACTTCATTGAGATGTCACCTGGTCAGACTATTGATTTATAAGACAGGCACTGCAGGGCAGGGGCGCAATGTAAGCGCCCCTTATGAAAAGCAAACTTCAACCGTAAGGTTGCCAAATTGGGTTGTAAAAGGAATCGCAAGGATGGCCTTGCTGGAGACGTGGCTGATGCTATGATCTTTACCCGTAACAACTGATGGTATAGCCCCGTCAAATTGCATTCCAATTTCCACAAGATTTTTCCTTGCCTGACCGCAAATCATATTGGTCATCTCGCCAACTGCATCAATCACATCCTGATTGATTTCTGTAAATTGCTCTCCCAACATATTGCTTACTATACCAAGAGCAGATTGCTCGGTAAAGGTAATGGACATTGTTCCTCTGGCTTTGCCAGAAGGGCTGGACATGCCAATCACGCCAGTAATGTCACCTTTTGCTTTGTCATCTTTTTTTAAATAAGCCTGACCTGGTTTTACTTGTACCATGGCCATGGTTCCCAGAACATTAATAACTGCCTCAACAAAACATTTGATAGTTGCTTTCACTTTGTCAGTCATTTTAGTTTCCTTATTTGAACAAAAGTTGAACTAATGTTAAGATTAAAAGAGCATAACCTCCTGCCAATATATCGTCAATCATAATCCCAAATCCATTTTTGAGCCAGCGTTCAGAAGCACGGATGGGAAAGGGTTTAAAAATATCAAAGCCGCGGAAGAGAAAAAAACCTATCATGAGCATGTGCCATGTACTTCTGGTTAAGAACAGAAAAGTAATCCATTGCCCGAGCAGTTCATCAATGACCACACAACCAGGATCTGTGTTGTGATAAAATTTTTCAGCCTGTCCAGATGCATAAGCACCAACAAAAAAGATTGTCAATAAAACAAAAATTTTAGCAGGCATGGTCAGAGGGATAAAAAGAAAAGGGGCTAAAATAGTGGCTACTAAAGACCCCCATGTGCCTGGCGCTTCTGGTAAATGACCTATTGGGCCAAGAGTAGCCAGGTTTACCCATATTTTGGTGTTAGTAGTCATAGTGATGCTGAAATGCTTTATGTTAAATATTGGATGCTAATCCAATTGCCCCGATTTTATCAAGGTGCTCTACAAGTTCTGTCAAAGGCAGTCCAACAACATTGGTGTAGGAGCCACTGATTTTTTGCACTAAAAAAGCGCCAACGCCTTGAATTCCATAAGCACCTGCCTTGTCCATAGGTTCTCCTGTCTGGACATAACCCTTGAGCACATCTTCGGAAAATCTGGCCATGGTAACAAAAGATTTGCAGGTAAAGGAAATATTGATTTGTTTTTGTTTGGATAACAGCGTGACCGCGGTGATTACTTCATGGGTCTGGCCGGATAAGTCTTTAAGCATTTCCATTGCCTGGCTCTCTGATTTGGGCTTGCCCAGAATTTGTCCTTTGAGGACAACAATGGTATCTGCGGCCAGAATAAGGCAGTCAGATCTTCGCTGGCAGACATCTTCTGCCTTGAGATTAGCCAAATAGGTTGCATATTCTTCAGGGCATTGCCCCGATGCTGGCGGTGGTTCTTTGATTTTAGATGGTAAAACATAAAAGCTCAGGCCCAGAAGAGACAACAGAGCCTGTCTGCGAGGTGACTTAGAGGCCAGAACTATGTCCATTCTGGGACGAAATGGGCCTTGTGGAATGACGTTATTAGTTATTGACATTTAGTATAAGCAAATACTGCGTTTAAAGATTTATAAGATAGGGCAGGATAGTTTTTTATAATCTGTTGCATTTTTTATGTTATATTTAATAACGCTTCTTTCAAACTCTCATCCAGAGTTGGATGAGCAGAAACGTGTTTTGCTACTTCTTCTTTTGTCCAGGCCTGATCAACAATAACTTGGGCCAGGGTGACAAGGTGGGAGACATTGTGCCCAATGGCAGTGATGCCCACTACTCTGCCCTCAGACCAAAAAATTTTAATAAAACCATAACCAGCACCATGAGCCTGGGCAATGGGATTGGCTATCAAACTTGTTTTGGTAACACTAAATTCTTTGCCCTGTGCTTCAAGTTGCGCGGCAGTCAAACCAGTACGAATAATTTCGTTAGAACCGTAAATGCAGGATGGAATGGGATTTTGAGGGTAGGGATTTTTGTTTTGACCCAGGATATGATCAATACAGTATTCGCCCTGATTTGATGCTGCGTGGGCAAGAAGCGTCTGTCCGTTAACATCGCCAATGGCATAAATATGGGGTGCAGCTTGCAAATAGTCGTTGGTTTTAATCCAGCCCATACCATAGGTTTTAATATTAGCATTGTCCAGACCCAGATTTTCAATGTTTGGGCTGCGGCCAATGGCTACCAGACATTTATCCACCTCAAATTTTTCGTCCCTTAAATGGAGAGTAACGCTATTCTGGTTACTTTCCAGTTTTTGAACCAGGGTATTGGTTTTGATAGTCCATTTTTCCCTTTTTAAGACTTTTTCCAGTTCCTTAGAAATGTCAGGGTCTTCAGCAGGTACAACCCTATTTTTCGCTTCAATGAGAACAATTTGACTGCCCAGTCGGCTGAAAAATTGTCCCAGTTCAATGCCAATAGCGCCAGCTCCAATAATGGCTAATTTTTCAGGAACAGATTCCAGGTCTAAAATATCATTGGAATCAAGGATATTTTGATGATCAGGGATAAGACCCGGCAAGGTAGCATTTTTTGAGCCTGTGGCAATGATTAAATGGTCAAACTCTATCTTTTGTTTATCTGCTCCAGAGACTTCCAGTGTTGAAGAATTCAGTAATCTGGCCTGACCAGAGATTAAATCCACACCAAGTTTTTTTAAATTGGCGGTCATGGCCCTGTGCGTGGCTGAAATAAGGCTTTTTTTGCGCTGTTGCAATTTTTTCAGGTCGATTTTAATTTCGCCAGAGGCCAGACGCAGCCTTTGTTGTGCCTTCAGACCGGCAATGGGTTCGGTTGCTCCCAGAAAAAGTTTGGTTGGGATGCAACCGCGATTCAAGCAGGTGCCACCTAAAAGGTCTGCTTCAATAAGGGCTGTTTTTAATCCATTTTTTGCGCCTTTAAGACTGGCCGCGTAACCACCAGGGCCAGCTCCAATGACTACTAGTTCATATTTCATTTTTACATATCCTGCTCTTTTAATATCATCTCTCTGGCAGCTTTTACTTCATCCAGCCTTTTGACCGGAGTATTAACAGGAGCTTCCTGAATCGCTTCGGGATTTTCTTCTGCGATTTTCAATATTTCAATGAGGTCATCTACAAATTGATCCAGAGTTTCCTTACTCTCAGTTTCTGTTGGTTCGATCATCAAACATTCTTTAACAATCAAAGGAAAGTAGATGGTTGGTGCATGATGTCCCTTATCCAGCAGGGCCTTGGCAATGTCTAAGGCGCGGACTCCTTTTTGGGCCTGCTTAACTGCTGAGGCCACAAATTCATGCATAGCGTGAGCGCAAGTACGATTGTAAGGGATGTGTAGATAGTCTTCTAATTTTTTGCGCAAATAATTGGCTGCAAGAACTGCATTTTCTGAAACCCGGATCAGCCCTTCGCGGCCAAGACGTAAGATATAGGCATAGGCCTTTAAAATGACCCCAAAATTACCATAAAAGGGGGCAATATATCCAATGGAAAAAGGATAATCATAATCCAGAAAAAATTGACCGTCTTCTAATTTGACCACCCTGGAAATGGGTAAAAACGGTTCCAGCTTTTTGTTTACTCCCACCGGACCAGAGCCAGGACCGCCTCCCCCATGAGGGGTGCCAAAGGTTTTATGTAAATTCAGATGCACTACGTCAAAACCCACATCGCCAACGCGCATTTTGCCTAAAATCGCGTTTAGATTAGCGCCGTCATAATAAAGCAGTCCATCCACAGAATGCACCAGTTCAACAATTTCTCTGAGGTGACGCTCAAAAAGCCCTAATGTATTGGGGCAGGTCATCATAAGACCAGCTACTTTATCGTCTAAAGCATTCTTTAGTGCTTGTGGGTCAATAATGCCTTCTCTGGATTCAATGCTTACGACCTCATAGCCTGCAATGGCAGCCGAGGCAGGATTGGTGCCGTGGGCTGAATCAGGAACAATGATTTTAGTTTTTTTGTTTCCTTTATAGTTGTGATAGGCTGCCATGAGCATAACGCCGGTTAGTTCGCCGTGCGCTCCAGCAAGAGGCTGGAGAGTAAACGCGTCCATGCCTGTTATTTCACATAAGAGTTTCTCTGTTTCATAGAGAACTTCCAGCGCTCCCTGAGTATAATGTCCGGCCCCGCGCAGTTGCGGTACCAGAGGATGAAGATCTGTAAAACCGGACAAATTCGCTATGTCCTCCATGAATTTGGGATTGTATTTCATGGTGCATGAGCCTAAAGGATAGAAATTGCTATCTACGCCAAAATTGCGTCTGGACAGGAGGGTAAAGTGGCGCACCACGTCCAGTTCTGATTGTTCAGGAAGCGCAGGTAAGTTTTCACGCAATAAATTTTCAGGGATAAAATCGGTGATTTGTCCTTCAGGTTCTTCAGGCCAAACACCTTTGCGGCCAGGAACTGATTTAGCAAAGATTGTTTTCATTGTTTTTCCTGTTTATAGCGTTAGTTGTTAAGATTCGCCTGCAAAAAGTCTTTTTTTGCAGGCGAATCTTAAAAAATTTTTTGTATATTCTACTTGCCAACTTTTTTTTTCAAATTTTGATAGTATGCCTTAGCTTCATGAAATGTTAAGGTTTCATCTTGTTCTACTTCATCCATCAATTGTGCTAAACCATAATCTTCAAGTATCTCTTCTATTAATTGATACTGTTCAAATGGTATTTGTACAGCAACAGGAATTTGTTGTTCATTAAATATAATTTGTTTTTTGATTCCTAACATAATTTTACTCCCATACTTATTCAAGTGCTCCTCGCATAAGTTCCACTAATATACCAATGTCCTGTTTGGTTCTCTTTTCTGTACACGCGATGAGCAAACAGTTCTCCATTCCCTGATAATAACGGCCTAAAGGGAATCCCGGCACATAGCCCTGAGGTACCAGTTTGTCGATAATGGCATATGCGCTTACAGGCAAACGTATAGTGAATTCATTGGCAAAGGGTTGATCATTTAAAATGGTTATGCCATTAATGGAGGTTAATTTTTGCGCGGCATAATGGGCTAACTCTATGCAGGCGTGGGCAGTTCTTTTCAGACCTTCAGGGCCGAGTAGAGAAACATAGACCAGGGATTGCAGCGCGCATAGAGATTGGTTTGAACAGATATTGGAAGTAGCCTTTTGTCTGCGGATATGTTGTTCTCTGGCCTGTAAAGTAAGGACATATCCTTCTCTGCCATCTTTATCCACTGTTTTGCCTACAATCCTGCCTGGCATCTGTCGGATTAACTTCCCTTTACAGGTCATAATGCCCAGGTAAGGGCCGCCAAAACTAAGAGGCAGGCCCAGGCTCTGGCCTTCAGCAACAGCTATGTCTGCGCCCATTTGTCCTGGTGTTTTTAAAACTGATTGCATAAGGGCATAGACAGAGATGATACTTAAAGCTCCATTTTCTCTGGCTTTAGCAAATAGAGAAGTGAAATCATTGATACAGCCAAAAAAATTAGGATTCTGGACCACGACTGCGGCTGTGTGTTCGTCAATCTGATCCATAAGTGCCTGGATATCTGTCAGGCCCTGTTTATGTGGAACAGTAACTAAATCAAGGTGGAGATTGGTTGTATAGCAGTCAAGCATACACCGGTAGATGGGACTTAAGCATTCCGAGACAATGATTTTTTTTCTTTTTGTGGCCCGTACAGCCATCATAATAGCCTCGTAAATGGCTGTCCCCCCGTCATATAAAGAGGCATTGGCATAATCCATATCCATGAGCCGGCACATGGCTGTTTGATATTCAAATATTGCCTGTAAAGTACCCTGGGAGGCTTCAGGCTGATACGGGGTATAGGCAGTATAAAATTCAGAGCGGGACAGAATGGCCTTTATGGCCGAAGGAATATAGTGATCATAAAAACCAGCGCCTAAAAAGGCAGTTACGTTTGTATTGTTCCTGGCGGCCAGCTTTTCCAGATGACTTCTTACCTGCATTTCGCTTCTGCCTTCTGGCAGATCAAAGCTTTTGGGCCGAAGTTCAGGAGCAATATCTGTAAAAAGGTCATCTATGCTGGCCACGCCAATGGTGCTCAGCATTTCCTGTTGTTGCCCGTGTGTGTGCGGTATGTATGGCATTGATTAATGCTCCTCAACTATTCTGGCATACTCATCACTGTTTAGCAGACCTTCAGCAGGAGAGGTCAACTTAAACCTGGCTATCCATCCCTGTCCATAGGGGTCTTGATTGATTTTTTCCGGAGCATTTTCCAATTCTTCATTGACAGCTATTACTTCGCCTGAGACAGGGGAGTAAATTTCACTGGCTGCTTTGACTGATTCAATGCTACCCATTTCATCGCCTCTATTGAATTTTTGACCAATCTGAGGCAGTTCAATAAAGGTGATGTCACCGAGCTGCTCCTGGGCAAAATGAGTAATGCCAACTATTGCTACATCTCCTTCAACTTTAGCCCACTCATGAGTTTTGGTATAAGATAGTTCTTTGGGGATCATGATTTCCTCCTTGAGCATTTATCAAAACAAACTTCGATCAACATATAACTTCTTATTGAAAAGGGCAATGGTTGATTTAGGCGGATTCAAAAAACATGACGGGGTGTGAAAAAATCATGCGTATTTTAAACCTGGAAGGAGAATATTTTGTCTCTGCTTTAAAAAAAGCCGGGCATAAGGTTTTAACTATAGGTTATAGTGAAAATTGTGACCTGAAGCTGGAAAATCTTCTGGGACCCAGAGATCTGATAGATTTTTTAAATAGCAAGGGGTTTGTGCCGGATGTTGTTCTCTGGAATGATTTGTGTCGCCCTCCAGGAGTGGTTGGTTTTGAAAAGTTGCCCTGTTTGAGCATAGGTTTCTCCATTGATCAATATTGTAATCCCTGGCAGGTACCGTTTTCAGTCTGTTTTGATTTATTCCTGGTGGCTCAAAAAGATTATCTGCCCATTTTTAAGCGCTCTGACTCGCCCAGAGAGGTCTTGTGGTTTCCACTTTTTTTTGATCCTCGTGTGGCTTTTGATGAAGGGCTATCGCGGGATATTCCTGTTAGTTTCGTGGGCACTCTTGATGGCGTTTATAATCAGGGCAGGCGCGAATTTTTGCTGGCCTGCCGCAAAAAACTTCCCCTAATTATTAAACAGGGGGCTTATCAGCCTATTTATGCCCGGAGCAAGATTGTTCTCAATCAAAGTGCAGCAGGAGAGCTTAATTTCAGAATCTTTGAGGCTGCTGCCTGTGGAGCAGCGGTTTTGACTGAAAATGTAGAAAATGGACTTAGTGATCTGTTTGTTCCTGGAGAAGAGATCCTGGTTTATGAGCGAGGGAATGTGGCAAGCGCTGTTGCGGAGGCAAAAAAGGCATTGGCAAGTAGTAAATTGAAGGAAATTGCCCTGGCAGGCAAGAGAAAGGTACAGAGGGAACATAGCCTGGGAGTAAGGGTGAGGACTATTTTAAATAAGGCAAAAGAACTCCTGCCACAAAAAGTATATCAGTGGCGGCTGGAGAATAAAAAACTTATAGCTGAAGAATTAGCCAAGACTTTTTATTTTTTGTCAGTAGATGAACAATTAAACCTTCCTTTTGATTTGAGACAAAAGTATCTGGAAGTAGGTATGCGCTATAAGGATGGTGAATGTTAAAGATTTGTGCGCAAAAAATCCATAAAACTTATAATGGCCGGGATTTATTTAAAGATTTAAATTTAGAAGTTTGTTCTGGCATGCGCCTGGGGCTGGTTGGTCCCAATGGATGCGGTAAAAGTACTTTACTCAAAATTCTGGCGCGTGAAGTAGAGCCTGATAGCGGTCAGGTGATCTGGCCCAGAGGGGCCAGGCTGGGTTTTATGACTCAGGAACTGGGGCAGGATGACCTTGAAAAGGATCTTTTGACCTATGTTCTGGAGGCCGTGCCGGACTGGAATGACTTCTGGCGTAAGTGGAAAAAGGCAGTTCTTGAAGATGATAGACAAAAGCTTTTTCAGTTAAGTAAGGCACAACAGGAGCTGGAACATAAATTTGGATATAATCCTGAATATCAGGCTGAAAAGATACTCATGGGCCTGGGCTTTGATAAAAATTCCTTAAGTCGCCCTCTAAAGATTTTCAGCGGAGGATGGAGAGAAAGGGCCAAGCTGGCCCGTGTGTTGACAGGGGGGGCTGATGTGCTTTTTCTGGATGAGCCAACCAACCATCTTGATCTGGAGGCAGTGCTCTGGCTGGAAGACTATCTTTTAAATTTCAAGGGCATTCTGGTTTTTGTGGCCCATGATCGCTATTTTCTGGACAAAGTAAGTACTCATGTCTTGATACTTGGTTTGTCCAGACCAATTTTGCGGCCTGGTAATTTTTCGCAATTTTTGACCTGGCATAATCAAAATCAGATGCAAGCCCAGAAGCAAGCAGAAAAAATACAAAAAGAAATAGAGCATATTTATTCTTTTGTGCAAAAGTTTCGCTACAAGGCATCTAAAGCCAGGCAGGCACAGGCAAGACTTTTGCAGATTGAAAAATTACAAAACAAACTTGATGAACTGACTCTGGAGAAGAGAGCAAAGTCACTTTCTTTTTCCTGGCCAGAACCTAAAAAGGCCAATAAAATTGTTCTTAGTGCAGTAGATGTAGAATTTTCTTATCCTGAACAAAAGAAACGCATCTTATCTAGTCTAAATTTTAACATATTGCGAGGGCAAAAAATTGCTGTCATTGGCCCAAATGGGGAGGGAAAATCAACCCTTTTACGTCTTATTGTGCGCGAGTTAAATCCTTGTTCAGGATATATAAAGCTGGGTTCCAATATTGTTGTAGGGTATTATAGTCAGCACCAAACTGAGATTTTGAATTTGCAAAATACAGTTTTGCAAGAAATAAGAAGGCTCAGCCATCCTGCAACTACAGAAGAAGAACTGCGAACAGTTCTTGGCTTGTTTTTATTGGGCCAGGATTTCTGGGAGCAAAAGGTAAAAGGTTTAAGTGGGGGAGAAAAGGCGAGGCTGGTACTGGCCAGTTTGTTTTTAAAGCGGGCAAACTTTCTGGTTCTGGACGAACCAACCAACCATCTTGATATGGAAAGCCGGGAAGGTTTAATTCAGGCTTTAATCAGGTTCCCAGAGACTATTATAATGGTTGCTCATGATCGCTATTTGCTGAAAAAGGTTGCTGAGGAGACCTGGATTTTAAAAAATGGTCAAATTGAGGAAAGCGTAGATGATTTTGATGTTTATTTACAAAAACTGACAGGAAATGATGCTTCGGTTGACTCTGGAGACCAGCAGAAAGGTTTAAACAAGAGAGAAATAACCAGAAAATTAAAAAAGATTCAGGCCGAAAAAAGAAATGAGCTCTATCGCAGGTTGAAACCATTAAAAGAGGAGTATGTTCAGTTAGAAAAGCTTCTGGAAGAAAATTTACGTCAGCAGGAAGAGCTGGAAAACAAGCTGGCTGATCCCATAACCTATAGCAATGCTGAACAGGCAAAAGCGTTGAATATAGAGTATGCGAAACTTCAGGATCAAGGTGAAGAGTTAATGGCCAGGCTGGAGGCTCTGGAACAGGAAATAGGTCGTCTTGAAGAAGAAAAAAGGAGGTTGAATGAGGGGAGCCTTCTCGTCAACTGAGAAAACTCAACTTTCGGAGTTGCGGAAAGCACGTTTTCTTCCATGCTGGACAAAGGTTT
>OFAY01000074.1_pt1 | contig 14994 bp, 13 predicted proteins | sample 1520371 | NCBI WGS metagenome assembly OFAY01 (sample SAMEA3696446, study PRJEB22514) | metagenome | biome: water; feature: marine; material: hydrothermal vent | place: Pacific Ocean | collected 2014-08-12 | depth 1521 m | reverse complement strand
GCTAAAGTGCTTGCGTGGCGGGGACAGGCGCTTGCGCCTGTCCCCGGAGTACGGTTGAAATTGGTGGTTTCCCGCTACTGGCGGATGCACCCCATTGAACCAGACCTGCAAAAAGGGACTTTTTGCAGACGACTCTTAAAGGGAGAAAGTGGAGGCGAATGGAAATGATAAAATTACAACAAAAAGCAAGGTGTCTGACAGCAGATACTCAGACCCCTGTGTCTTTGTATCTGAACCTGATTGGGCGGAAACAGGGTATTTTGCTGGAAAGTTCAGAGGTGGATGGCCGTCTGGGCAAATATAGCCTACTTGCCTGGGACTTTCGGCTCAGGCTTGAATGTATTCAGGGACGGCTAAAGGTGGAGATTAATGATCCCCGTCTTGAGAGTTTGAAAAATCTTGAAGGTCTGGATTTTGTACAGGGAGTGAGGCAGGTTTTAAAGGAACTTGAGATTGTTTCACCACCCGGGGAAACATTTCCTCCCATGACGCGTGCTTTATGTGGTTATCTTGGGTATGGGCTGGTTGGCCTGTGGGAGCCAAAATTGCGACCGGTGCTTCCGCCATCTGATGCAGAAGGTTTGCTTGTTTTGCCCGGCAAGGTGCTTTTGTTTGAGCACCTTTATCACCGCTGTTTTTTATTAACTTTAGACGACGATTTAAACTTGCCAAGGCCAAAAACTCACAGCAGGGAAAAAGAGAATGTTGTTGGCCAGGTACAAACCTTTCCTGCTGAAGAAGAGTTCAAACAAGGCGTGGCCGAGGTCAAGGAGCTGATCAGGCAGGGGGAAGCCATTCAGGTAGTTCTGTCAGTGCGTTTTGCTGCTGACTTTAAAGGCGATACTTTTCAGGTTTATAGGCATTTGCGTCAGATCAATCCTTCTCCTTATACGTTTTATATGCACCTTGGGGACATAACTCTGCTTGGTTCTTCGCCTGAGTTGATGGTCAAATGTGAAGGCAATAAACTTCAGGTCAGGCCCATAGCTGGCACCAGGCCAAGGGGAAGAGATGAAAATGAGGATGAGCGTCTGGCTGCTGATCTGCTTCAGGATGAAAAGGAAAGGGCAGAGCATGTTATGCTGGTGGATCTGGGCCGCAATGATTTAGGCCGTATTGCAAAAGCAGGCAGTGTGGAAGTGGATAAATTCATGCAGATAGAAAAGTTTTCTCATGTCATGCATCTTACCTCTTATCTGTCAGCCGGGTTAAAGCCGGGTCTGGATGCACTGGATGTTATTGAGGCCACCTTCCCGGCAGGCACGGTATCAGGCGCGCCAAAGATAAGGGCAATGGAAATTATCGCTGAATTTGAAAACCTGCCTCGCGGCCCTTATGCTGGCGCGATTGGCTGGATAGGTCTGGATAAGGATATGGTGCACATGGATACTGGCATTACCATCAGGAGTTTGTGGGTAAGAAACGGTAAAATTTATTGGCAGGCAGGGGCTGGTATTGTGTTTGACTCTGACCCTGAAAAGGAATGGCAGGAGTGTCAGAACAAGGCCCGCGCGGTAAAAAAAGCCATAATAAGTAGCGCTAATGCAGGAGGCACAGATGATTTTGCTCATAGACAACTTTGACTCCTTTACTTTCAACCTGGTGCAGGTACTGCAAAAGCTGGGTGTTGATCCTGTTGTGCTTAGAAATGATGATGAGAATTTGTTTTCTTATCTACAAGATTCTGAACTTACAGCAGTGATTATCTCACCAGGACCAAGCAGACCTGAAAATGCAGGTTTATGTCTTGAGTTTTTAAATAAGCTTAAGCCGGAAATTCCTGTTCTGGGCGTGTGCCTGGGACATCAGATTCTGGGCTACTATGCCGGCGCCAGAGTGGAAGTGGCAGATGAAATCATGCATGGGAAGACTTCAGATGTTTTTCATGATCAAAAAGGAATATTCAAGGATTTGCCCAATCCCATGCAGGTGTGCCGCTATCATTCTTTAGTGGTAGTGCCGCAGGACGATTCACCGTTTTCAGTGACTGCCCGTACAAAGGATGGCAAGGTCATGGGACTTTGCTATTCTGACCGGCCCTGGATGGGTGTGCAATTTCATCCTGAATCCATACTTACTCCAGACGGACCAAAATTGATGCAAAATTTTATTGCGTTAGTTAATTCGACTTATAAGAAAAAAGGAGGAAGGCCATGAACATGAAAAATGTGCTCAATAAGGTAAGTGAGGGGAAAAATTTAGAATATATGGAAGCCAGAGAAGTTTTTGCGGCCCTGTTTGAAGGTGATCTGACGCCTGCTCAGAGCGGAGCGTTGCTTATGGGACTTAAAATGAAAGGGGAGTGCGCTGACGAACTCCTGGCAGCAGTGGAGATAGCCCTTGGCAAGGCAAGATTGGTAGAAGGTCTGGAAGGCACGCGCATAGATACCTGCGGAACAGGTGGGGATGGAAAACAGAGCTTTAATTGTTCTACAGCAGTGGCTTTTTTTCTGGCTGATTTGGGTTATAAGGTAGTCAAACACGGTAACAAGGCTGTTTCCAGTGCCTGTGGCAGCGCGGATGTAGTAGATGCCCTTGGACTTCCTCTGTTAAAAGAACCAGAAGAGGTAAAGGCAGAGTTAGAACAAAGAAATTTTGCCTTTATTTTTGCCCCGCATTTTCATCCTGCCTTTGCCAGAATCGCGCCTATCAGGCAGGAATTAGGTATGCGCACCATTTTTAATTTTATGGGGCCTCTTTTAAATCCTGCCCGTCCGACTCATCAGATACTTGGAGTGGCACGACCGGAGTTCGCACCGCTTATGGCAGATGTCCTGGCAAAAAGAGGTGTAACTGCCGCGGTAGTTCATGGTTCTGGCGGGTTTGATGAGCTTACTCCATGCGGGCCATGCCAGATAACTCTGGTTAAGGATGGGAAAATGCAGGAGTTTACCCTTGATCCAGATGAGTATGGCTTTGACAGGTGTGAGCCATCTGATCTGGCCTGCAAGAATAAGGAAGATGCCATTGCCATGCAAAAAAAGGTCTTAAATGGTACAGGTCCTCAGCCAATCCAGGACATGGTGGCATTAAATCTTGGGCTGGCTTTAAGCCTTTTGCAGCCGGAAAAAGAACTAAAAGAATGTATGGATGAAGCCAGGGATGCTGTTGCCAGGGGAGCGGGGATTTTAAAGGATGAAGGATGAAAGGGGAAGGAGGAAGGCGGAAGGATGAAAGGGAAAGCAGGGAAAGAAGATGGATGAAGGAAGAAAAGAGATGCTGGAGAAATTTAAACAGGCTAAAAAAGATGAAATAGTGAGGCTAAAAGAGCTGGAAGCAAAACGCGCAATGCCAGACGCCTATGATGGAGAGCGTCCATCTTTTGCTAAAGGCATAGGAGAGGGCGGGGAGATAAGAGTTATTGCTGAATACAAGCGGGCTTCTCCATCCAGAGGAGTGATCAATAAGGAACTTGATGCACGGGATGTGGCCAGAATTTATAGCGAAAATGGTGCGGCAGCCATTTCTGTGCTTACTGAAGAAAAGTATTTTCAGGGTCAACTGGAATTTCTGGATCAGATGGCTGATTCTGGACTCCCTCTTTTGCGCAAGGATTTTATTTTTCATCCCCTGCAAATTGCAGCCACAGCAGCAACCAGGGCCTCGGCCCTGCTTCTGATTGTTCGCCTGACCCCGGAAGTAGATGTTTTAAAAAATCTCATCGCAATGACTTATGACGCAGGACTGGACCCTGTGGTGGAAATATTTAACCATGACGACCTAAAAATTGCCCGTCAGGCAGGAGCCAGGATTATTCAGGTCAATAATCGCGATCTGGACACCCTGCGGGTGGACATCAGTAATTCTCATCAACTTATTGGACAGAAAAAAGATGGCGAGTTGTGGATCAGCGCCAGCGGCATTGAGAAAAAAGAGCAGATTTTAGCTTTAAAGGACAGGGGCTTTGATGCTTTTTTGATCGGGACATGGCTCATGTCAGCCCCTGATCCAGGCAAGGCACTTGCGGAGTTGTTATGAAGATTAAAATTTGCGGTTTGACCAGAAAAGAAGATTTACAATTTTGTCAAAAGTGTGGTGTGGACTATGCTGGGTTTATATTTCATCCTCCCAGTCCGCGCAATGTAATCCCTTCAGTGGTGGCTGAATGGACCAGAGGGATAAGCTCCCCACCTGCTCGTGTAGGCGTGTTTGTCAGGCAAAGTCCTGAAGAAGTTGTGAAGATTATGGAGCAGTGCAGGCTGGATTTTGCTCAATTGCATGGTGATCAGGATGAAGAGTTTTGTCGGAAAATTGGAACTCAGAGGGTTATCAAGGTTCTCTGGCCTGAGAGGTTTGCCAGCCATGGGGAATTGCAAAGAGAAATGGAGCGGTTTGCGCCATTTTGTGCTCATTTTCTTCTGGATGCGGGCAAGTCTGGTGGAGGGCATGGCAGAAAAATGGATATTTCTTTTTTGAAGGAAATAGAAATATTAAGGCCCATTTTTCTGGCAGGTGGACTCACACCTGATATGTTTGACCCTCAATGTTCAATGTCCAGATATTTCAAAAAAATTTTTGCCCTGGATTTTAATTCTGGCGTTGAAGAGCGGCCAGGGATTAAAGATAAACAGAAAATAGCAAAAGTGTTGGAGTCAGTGCAGTCTTTAAAAGGAGAATGATAATGAAAAAAGGTTATTTTGGTTCATTTGGTGGGCAGTTTGTGCCTGAGCTTTTGATTCCTCCTCTTGAAGAGCTGGAAAAGGCTATGGACAAATTTTTGTCCCACAAAGATTTTCAGCAGGAACTAAAAAACATTTTGACTGATTATGTGGGTAGGCCAACTCCTCTTTATTATTGTAAAAATTTGTCACAAGAGCTTGGCTTTCATCTGTGGCTGAAAAGAGAGGATTTAGCCCATACTGGTGCGCATAAAATCAACAACACCATAGGCCAGGCCCTTCTGGCTAAATATATGGGCAAAACAGGTCTTGTGGCTGAAACTGGCGCTGGTCAGCATGGTGTGGCCACGGCAACAGCAGCGGCCATGCTTGGGCTTGAGTGCATAGTCTTTATGGGGGCCAAGGATGTAGAGCGGCAGGCAATAAATGTCAGACGGATGGAACTTTTGGGCGCCAAAGTGGAACCTGTTCACAGCGGGACCAAAACACTAAAAGACGCCATTAATGAAGCCTTAAGATACTGGATTTCTCATCAGCAAACAACTCACTATTGTCTTGGTTCAGTTGTTGGACCGCATCCCTTTCCCCTTCTGGTGCGCGAGTTGCAGTCGGTTATTGGTAGGGAAGCTAAAGAGCAAATCAGGGATAAAACAGGTCACCTGCCCGGAATGATAATCGCCTGTGTAGGCGGAGGCTCCAATGCTATGGGCATATTTTATCCTTTTTTTGAAGACAAAGAGGTTGAACTGGTTGGGGTTGAGGCCGGAGGAAGCGGCACGCCCGGAAGTTACCATTCAGCCACTTTAAACAAGGGCACAGCCGGAGTTCTGCATGGCACTCATACTTATCTTTTGCAGACAGAAGAAGGCCAGATTTTGCCGTCTCATTCCATAGCGCCTGGTCTGGATTATCCTGGAGTTGGGCCGGAACATAGTTTTTTCAAAGATTGTGGCAGGGCAAGATATGAAGTTATTTATGATGAGCAGGCGCTTACAGCCTTTTATACGCTTTCCCAAAAAGAGGGTATTATCCCGGCACTGGAAAGTAGCCACGCAGTGGCCTATGCTCTGGAATTAAAAGGACGATTAAAGGGTGATGACCATGTTGTGGTCAACCTGTCCGGTCGGGGCGACAAGGATCTGGGCATAGTGTTTGGATTAGAGTAAAGGAGCAAATAATGAGCAAACAGGGTTTAAGAGATAAAATAAAGCAAGCAGCCTTAAAGGGTAGAAAGGCATTAATCCCCTTTCTTCCTGCTGGTTTTCCCGGTAAGCAGAGGTTCTGGGAAGAAATCATGATGCTGGATGAGCATGGCGCTGACATCATTGAAATTGGCGTCCCCTTTTCAGATCCTGTGGCAGATGGGCCGGTTGTGGAAGGGGCGTCCATAAAGTGCCTTGCGCAAGGGGTAAACCTGGAGTGGATTTTTGCGGGTCTTAAAGAATACAGGCCAAAACTTACGGCTGAAATTGTGTTGATGGGTTATTTTAACCCGTTTTTGCAGTTTGGTATAAAAAAATTAATGGCTGCTGCCAGAGAGACAGGGGTAAGCGGATTTATTGTGCCTGACCTTCCACTGGAAGAGGCAAAGCCATATCTGGGTGAGCTGAAAGCGCAGGGATTGGAATACATCCCCTTGCTGGGCCTGAATACTTCTGAGCCCAGAATGGAAGAGTATGCCGAGATGGACCCGGCTTTTGTATATATGGTTTCTGTCCTGGGCATTACCGGAAGCAAGGTGGATATAAACCAGGTGTTGATTGAAAAATTAAAACAGGCCAGGGAGATATTTTCCTGCCCCATTGCCCTGGGGTTTGGCTTAAAATCGCCTGAACAACTGGGGACTATTGGAGAATATATTGATGCAGTAGTCTTTGGCAGCGCGCTGATCAAACACATTGAGGAGGGGGGAACCAGTAATGATTTTATGGCCCGGTGGGGATAATTTGCCAATTACAAATTTGTAAAAATAGCAAGATATTGAAAGGCAATTTGTGACAAAATTGTTAATATTTTTAAGAGGGTAACTGGATTTATTTATGGTAACTGGTTAAAAGATAATTGACTTTCTGTTTTGGTACTAATATTGTATGCATTTGCAAAAGAATTTTAATAAATGGAGGTAAAAAATGGCTGATACCCCAATTTTTAATTGCAAGAACGCAGACGATGTACTTAAGGCTGTAAAGGACTATGATGTTAGTTTTATCCAATTCTGGTTTGTTGACGTGCTTGGAACTTTAAAGAGTTTCCAGATTACCCCGCCAGAGCTTGAGGCTGCTTTTGAAGAAGGAATGGGTTTTGATGGTTCTTCTATCCAGGGTTTCACCCGCATTCAGGAAAGCGACATGGTTGCGTATCCTGACCCAACCACTTTTCAATTTGTTACCTGGAGGCCATCTGAAAAGCCTGTTGCCAGAATGTTTTGCGATATTAAAAATCCGGATAGAACTCCTTATGAAGGCGATAGCCGCTATGTTTTAAAAAGAATGCTCGCCAGGGCCGCTGAAAAGGGTTATACATTCTATGTTGGCCCTGAACTGGAGTTCTTCGTCTTTGCAGATTCTAAAGGCACTCAGATTCTGGATACAGGCGGATATTTTGATGCTCCTCCTCTGGATCTGGGCAATGATATCCGCAGGGACATTGTTTTCTCTCTGGCTGAGATGGGAATCCAGGTAGAGTATAGCCATCATGAGGTTGCTCCCAGCCAGCATGAGATTGACCTGCGCTATCAGGAAGCCCTGAAGATGGCAGACACTGCTGTTACTTATCGTGTTGTGGTCAAAGAAGTAGCCCGCAGGCATGGCTGTTATGCCACTTTTATGCCCAAGCCATTGTTTGGTGAGAATGGTAGCGGTATGCACGTTCATCAGTCTTTGTTTAAGAACGGCAAGAATGCCTTTTTTGATGCCAAGGCAGAGTTTAATTTAAGCGATGATTGCAAGAAGTATATTGCTGGTATCTTAAAACATGCCAGAGAAATCACTGCTGTATGTAACCAGTGGGTTAACTCATACAAACGTCTGGTGCCTGGTTACGAGGCTCCTGTGTATGTTGCCTGGGCACAGAGAAACAGGTCTGCATTGGTCAGGGTACCGATGTATAAACCAGGCATGGAGGCTGCAACCAGAATTGAGCTGCGTTCTCCAGATCCATCCTGTAACCCATATCTTGCTTTTGCAGTAATGCTTGCTGCTGGTCTGAAAGGTATTGAAGAGAATTATGAACTGGCTGCACCAGTTGAGGAGAACATCTTCAGCATGGATGACGCAACCAAAGAGAAATATGGCATTGAAAGCTTGCCTGGCAACCTGGGTGAAGCAATTGCAGCACTGGAGAAGAGTGAAGTTGTTAAAGATGCTCTGGGTGAGCATGTTTTTAATGAGTTTATTGCTGTTAAGAAAGAGGAATGGGATGCCTATCGCGTCCAGGTAACTGAATACGAAATCGAGAAGTACCTGCCTCTTCTGTAAGAACTTCTAAAGGTTACGTTAATAAAAAAAGCCCGGGGTAGGGCAGACACGCAGGTCTGCCCCTACTGCGGGCCTTTTTATATTCCTCCCTGGTTTAGCCACGCATTTATAGATTCTTTAAAGTTTCCCTGATAGACAATCCTGCCCTGGTTTAAAATGATCCCCTTACTAATGAAGTGCTGTACTTCCTGAGGATAATGGGTGCTCATGACCAGGGCTGTGGTTTGATTGACTGCTGCGTCCTCTGCTACTGTTTTTAAAATTGATAGAAAATAATATCTTGTTTTCTCATCCAGGCCAGTTAAAGGTTCGTCCAGAAGGAGGACTTTTGGGTTGTTTATCAATGCCCGTAAAAGCAGGGCTTTTTGTAGTTGACCAGAGGAAAGGGTATGGATGGGTCTCTGAGTCAGAGTGTCTGCCTTCCATTTGTGTAACCATTCTAAGACACTGTTTTTTTGTTTTTCTGTAAGGTTTCGGCAGATACCAAGTGTGCCCAGAAGGCCTGAAGCCACCAGTTCAAATACAGTTGTCTCTGGCCGAAACATGGTCCTGAGTTCTGGCGAGACAAATCCTATTTTTTGCCGCAGTTCCCATAAGCTTATTTTGCTTTTGCCCCACCATTTTATGTCTCCGCCTGGAAGCGGATGAATTTCTCCAAGCAACAAACGTAAAAATGTGCTTTTGCCACTGCCATTTTCGCCTAAAATCGCCCATGTATCCCCTTTTTTTAGTTGAAAATGTATATCATCGAGGACAACTTTGTTGTTTCTTTGCACAATGACATTGTGGACTTGAATTACAGTAGCAGGTTGAAAATGGTTTGAGATATGAGATTGTTGGTTTTCAGGTTTCAGGGGTGGTAAAATAGTTTGTGCAAATTTTTCGGGATTGGAATTTGTTTCTGGATATTGTGATTTAGGGCGGATTTGACTGTTTTTAATTTCCCAGAAGTTCGCTCCGGTTAAGGGAATATCTGAATAATGTGTTGTGCAGACAATGGCGCAGGAATTTTGTGTTACAAGATGGCGCAAAATAGAAAACAGTGTGGTGCGGCTTTTATGGTCCAGGTTGGCTCCTGGTTCATCCAGAAGCAGGATTTGTGGCTCTCCCATCAGGGCGCGGGCAATCAAAACTTTTTGGGCCTGGCCGGACGACAGGGTGAGAAATCTTTTTTCTTGCAACCCGCTTAAACCAAATAGTTCCAGCAGACTGGCAGCTTTTTTTAAATCCTTTTTTTGTGCCCGGGTATATAAATAAACACTATTGTTAAGGCCAGACAGGACCACATCAAGAATCTTTAGATTGAGATTGTGCTGGACATAAAAGTTATAATCTTCCGGGCAAACCAGTTTGATTTTATCTTTTATAATGGCTGGATTATGGTGAGATTGTCCATTGACGATATAAGTTCTTCCCCGGTAAGTAGCCTGGGTTGGCCAGATTTTGCCTGCCAGAAGTTTTAAAAACGTTGTTTTGCCAGCGCCGTTATCACCTTGAATAATGTGGATTTCCCCTGATTTTACGCCCCATAAAATGTTGCGCAAAATTTTTTTCTGGCCGAGATTTACATCTACATTTTGAAGAATAATTTCCAATGCCATGTTTTTATGGTAATAGAAGGTGTTGGCTTTCGTCAAATTGGATAGACATTATTTTAAATGAAGGAAGATATTCATGCATAGATCAAAGTTACAAAACAAAAACATCAGAAACATCGCTATTATTGCCCATGTAGATCATGGCAAGACCACCCTTGTGGACAATATGTTCAAACAAAGTGGGCTGTTTCGCCAGGGCCAGGAAGTGGAAGAGAGGGTCCTGGATTCCCTGGATCTGGAGCGGGAAAGGGGGATTACAATTGCGGCCAAAAATTGTTCTGTAAACTGGAAAGGTGTGAAGATTAACATCATTGACACTCCGGGACATGCTGATTTTGGAGGCGAGGTAGAACGTTCCCTGTCCATGGCAGAAGGGGCTATTTTACTGGTTGATGCTTCAGAAGGCCCCTTGCCCCAGACCAGGTTTGTTCTGAAAAAAGCCCTGGAGGCCGGACTGGCCATTATAGTTTGCATTAATAAAATTGATCGCAAAGATGCCAGGCCAGCCGAGGTCTTAGACGAGATATATGATCTGCTCATCGACCTGGACGCTACTGAGGAGCAATTGGAGTTTCCTCTGCTCTACGCAATTGGCAAAGACGGGATTGCCAAAAAAAGCCTGGAAGACCCAGGCAAGGACCTTGAACCCTTATTTGAAACAATCCTGGAACAAATCCCTGCCCCTGCTTATGATCCAGAAGAGCCATTTCAGATGCTGGTTTCTGATTTGAGCTATTCTGACTATCTTGGCCGATTAGCCATTGGCAAAGTTTTTCACGGCAGTGTCCGCTCCAATGAAACTCTGATTTGTATCAATGAGGATGAAAAGCAAATTCCCTTAAAGGTCACAAAACTGCAAGTTTACGATGGGTTAAATTATAAAGAAGTGGATCAGGTAGATCCGGGTGATATCGTGGTTCTCTCTGGCATTGAAGATGTCAAAATCGGTGACACCATTTGTACTCAAGAATCACCTGGAACGTTGCCCAGGATTACAGTGGATGAACCTATTGTGTCTATGAGATTCAGCATAAACACCTCTCCTTTTGCCGGGCGGGAAGGTAAGTATGTTCAATCCAGAAAATTAAGGGAGCGATTGCTCAAGGAGACCCTGCTCAATGTGGCCATTAAGGTGGAAGAGACTGACGATAAGGATAGTTTTATTGTCAAAGGCAGGGGTGAATTTCAGATGGCTATTCTCATTGAAACCATGCGCAGAGAAGGTTTTGAACTTTGCGTTGGCCGTCCAGAGGTTATATTTAAGGAAGTTGACGGAAAATTACAGGAACCTATGGAAAAGGTCTTTATAGATTGTGAGGAGGATTTCATGGGTGTGGTCACTGAAAAATTGTCCCTGCGCAAGGGCAAGATGGTCAACCTGGTTAATAACGGTAGTGGCAGGGTACGCATGGAGTTTTTGATTCCCTCAAGAGGTCTTATTGGCTACCGGAATGAATTTTTAACAGATACAAGAGGTACGGGAATTATGAATACCCTGTTTGCCGGGTATGGGGATTATGCCGGCCCTATCCAGGGGAGGTTTACAGGCGCGCTCGTGGCTGATCGTCAGGGTGAATGCGTGGCTTATGCCCTGTTTAACCTGGAACCCAGGGGGAGATTGTTTGTGGTTCCTGGTGAGCCGGTTTATGAAGGCATGATTATTGGCGAGCACAACAGGAGCAATGACATCAATGTCAATCCCTGCAAGACCAAGAAACTGACCAACCTGCGTGCCGCAGGAAAGGATGACGCAGTGACCCTCACTCCGGTTATGCCCATGACCCTGGAGAAGGCCATTCATTTTATCAAGGAAGACGAACTTGTGGAAGTTACCCCTAAATCCATCCGTCTGAGAAAGGCGGTTCTTTGTGCCAAAAAACGCCATGCTCTGGATACAGCAGCAAAGAAGCGGTCAAATTGAGTTGAGGGCAATCGCACCAATTATGGTACTTATCAGAGCCCCAAAAGTGTATGGCATCTTTTTGATTAAAATGTTTTAAATGTTTTTCAGGTGCTCGGCTGTCCCCAGATGCAGAGGTAGCGTAAAAGGCAAAATTGGCCTATATCAACGAAATTTAGATGAGATAGCCCTGGTGTTTATTCCCGGCTTCCTTTGAAATCCCACCCAGATATGTCCTTTAAGGACACGAATTTTATCTACATTGTTCAGTTCACCCCTGTGGCGCAGATCCTTCCAGACCAAACTTAATTTATCCACACTTTCTAAAATTTCATCCATATCCAGGCTAAGCTTGAGCTGTGGATTTTCCAGAAAAAACTCTATCCTGTCTGATGATAGATGTATTCCCGCCAGATCCTGCCAGGAAAAAGGACACATCTTCTGATCCAGTAAAGAAACTATTGTTGGCAACATTTGTTTAACCTGAGCACCATAAGGACAGCGTGCGTCCACATAAAGTAAAGGCAAAGAAATAAACCTTTTGGGCAACACTTCGGCTATGCGGTTACCCATCTTATCGGCATAAGCAAGTCTTTTATTTTCCTGTATCCAGAAACATGGTCTTCGTTCAGTTAAATTAATCCTTATCATATCAGGCAATTCCCTGCGGATATATACACTTTTAATCCATGGATTACGGCTCAATCTCCAGTATAATTCATCAATATTAATCTTAAAAATATTTTCTCCCAATTCAACACCAGCTCTTGAAATTATATCTCCATAAGTCAAATGATTATTGCCTGTAATCTCTAGCTTTTTCAAAGCAAAATACTCGCTGCCAGTTACCAGACGATAACCATAAATAAGCCCCAGACTTATACCCGCAATTAAAACCAGGCCCAATAAAATCTTCAGACACAGAGACAGAATTGCTCTGAACAAATCTCCTGTACCATATCCAGCTTTTTTTAACTTTTTGTTATATCTATTCCTTCTGGAAAAAGATTTCTTGACCAAAACTGCTCCGCTATGGGACAACTTTGACCTCCATCTCCAGGGTGATTCCCCACTTCTTGTTCACTTTATCCCTGGCAAGCTCAATCAATTCCAGGGCCTGAGAACTTGTCCCCTGACCATAGTTCACCAGAAAATTGGCGTGCAAAGCGGAAAACCCTACTCCTCCAAGTTGCTTTCCTCTCAATCCCGCTTGATCTAACAACCACCCGGCTGAAATATTATTTGTTGCAGGGGCAGACCCTTGTGCCTGTGCTATTGTTGAAAAAGGTGGATTTTTAAACACACACCCTGCTGTAGCCTGAAGAACAGGCTGTGTGTTTTTTTTTCGCTCATACCAGGTGGCTATTCTCTTTTTGATTACCCCTGAATCATCTTTTCCAAGCCTGAAAATAGCACCTAAAATTATAAAAAAGGATTGTGTCTTTTCTCTACCCGGAACCCTGAATTTAAAATCCCGATAAGTTATGTGCATGTCCTCTTTGCCTGCCCAGAACACCCCCTGCTCAGGCGACCAGAGCTTCACCTTTTCTAATCTCGACCCTATTTCTACACCGTGCGAGCCTGCATTCATGGCCACAGCCCCTCCCACACTTCCCGGTATCCCTGCCAATCCTTCCAGACCACTTAAACCTTTTTTTATGCACCAACCCAGGAAACGGGGTAAGCCTAAACTCGCAGATACCTCTACCAATACCTCACCCTTGCTATTTTCGGACAAAATTTTAACGGATTCTCTACCTGTCCATTTTATCAAAACCAGATCCAGTTCCCCATCGCCAAATAAAACATTGCTCCCCCGTCCCAGAACAAAAACCGAACCTTTTGCTATCTCCGGCCAGACCCGGGCAAGTTCATCCAGATCAGAACAGGAATCAGCCAGATAAAGCCTGGCCCCCCTGCCTCCAAGCTTTAAAGTGGAAAGTTTCTTTAACTCCGGTCTATCTATAATGCGCATTCTTTGCCCTTTAAAAACTCTTCCCCCACTTTCCACACACTGCCTGCGCCCAGAGTCAAAAACAGATCATCAGCTTTAAGTATCTCTGGTAGAGCACCGGTTACAGCATCCAGATCTTCAAAGAATAAAACAGGTGTCTTGCTGACCTGCTTGATACCCTGTGCCAGACTGAGTCCATTTACTCCCGGGATGGGATCTTCCGAAGCCGGATAAATTTCTGTCAAAAGTAACAAATCCACATCTGAAAAGACGCGGCAAAAATCTCCAAACAGGGCCCTGGTACGGGTAAACCTGTGTGGCTGAAACAGGACAACCAGTCTTTTCTCTGGATAACACTTACGAGCAGTTTCAATAGTGGCCCTGATTTCAGCTGGATGATGACCATAATCATCCACCACCAGCACACCTTCACGCTCGCCTTTTTGCTCAAACCTTCGACCCACACCACCAAATAACTCAAGCCCCCTGATAATCTTCTTTTTATCAATACCCTGACCACCATTACCACATGCCTCTATTGCCATGCCAATGGCAGCCAGGCTATTTAAGATATTGTGCCGGCCAGGTTGATTCAACCGTACCCTGCCCCAATACTTATCATGTAAATAGACATCAAATTCTGATCGCAAAGAGCAACTTACAATTTCTGCCCGTAAATCATTTTCAGGCCCAAACCCATAAGTAATAACCGGCCTTTTCACCCGGGATAAAATAGAACAAATTACAGGATCATCTCCACAAACCACATTGACCCCATAAAATGGCACATTATTCATAAAGCGCACAAATGCATCCTTAATTTCCTCCAGATCATGATAAAAGTCTAAGTGGTCAGCATCCACATTGGTGACAATGGTCATAATTGGAAACAGACAGAGAAAAGAACCGTCTGACTCATCTGCCTCGGCAATAAAAAACTCCCCTGTGCCGGGCAGGGCATTACTGCCATAAGAATTCAAACGACCACCAATAATTACAGTAGGATCAAGGCCAGCTTCCTTGAAAATCGTGGCCAAAAAAGAGGTTGTTGATGTTTTGCCATGCGTTCCAGCCACCGCAATGCCGGTCTTTAAACGCATGAGTTCGGCCAGCATCTCTGCCCTGGGGATAACAGGTATCTTTTTTTCTCTGGCTGCCACAAGTTCCGGGTTGTCATCTTTGATGGCCGTGGATTTAACCACCACCTGGGCCTGCTGCAAATTCTCCCTCTCATGCCCGATAAAAATCCTTGCCCCCAGTTTCCTTAACCTTTCAACCTGCATACTTTCATTCAAATCCGACCCGCTGACCTCATAGCCCAGGTTCAGCAAAACCTCGGCAATCCCGCTCATGCCTGAGCCACCAATTCCAACCATATGTATCTTTTTTATTTTCGCCCGCATTCTGCTAACTTCTCCAATTCCTCAACAATGATTTCAGCCGCGTC
>OFAY01000069.1_pt1 | contig 16007 bp, 15 predicted proteins | sample 1520371 | NCBI WGS metagenome assembly OFAY01 (sample SAMEA3696446, study PRJEB22514) | metagenome | biome: water; feature: marine; material: hydrothermal vent | place: Pacific Ocean | collected 2014-08-12 | depth 1521 m | reverse complement strand
CTCTTGTAGCTTAACCTCTACTTTTAGAGGGGTTGGGAAAGGGGAGGATTACCCAATGTTCCCTAAATCAAAGAATATGTTATGTCCAAGAGGGAATGCGGGAATTCAAGCCCTTTATGATCCGGATCGTTTAAAATATCCGATGATCAGAGTAGGGGAAAAAGGAGAAGGAAAATTTAAAAGAGTTTCATGGGAAGAAGCCTACGAAGCTATTTTAAATGGTACAGATAAATTTCCGGGTATGGGTAAAATTCTTGAAGAAGAGAAAGATAACCGTTCATCATTTCTGTTTTGTGCCGGTGAAGGTATGGCAGAACATACTTTTAAGACATTTTTTTCTGCGTTTGGTTCATCTAACTGGTTAAACCATGCATCACTTTGTCTTCAAACAGTTGTATCGGGTTACGGAGTCACTTTAGGTGCTTATGCAGCAGCTGATCTGGAAAATGCAGAATATATTATTATGGCAGGAGCCAACAGAGCAGAAGCTATTGTAACACCAGATACTATGGATGCTTTTAAAAGAACCAAGGGAAGAGGAGCAAAACTTATTTGTATTGATCCACGATTTACCAATACTGCAGCAAAAGCCGATAAGTGGTTGGCGATCAATCCTGGAACGGATCTTGCATTTGTTTTGGCATTGACTTATGTTGTACTTACCGAAGAGCTTTATGATCAAAAATATGTAGCTGAAAACTTCAATGGTTTTGATGAGTATAAGAAGAGTGTGCTTGATAATAAATATACACCGGAGTGGGCAGAAAAAATTACAGGTATCAGAGCTAAAGATATTTATCAGATAGCTAGAGAATTTATGGCGCATGCACCAAAAGCTGTATATTATCCGGGAAGAAGAAGTACCTTTGCCAATAATGATTTCCAGCTTCGTCGTGCTATGGCGATCTTCCAGGGACTCAGTGGCGGTATTGATACGAAGGGTGGTTTAGTCTTTGGTAAAAAATTAAAACTTGGGAAACATGAAGGATTGGAACCTATTTATGCAAGAGCAGAAGCCAGAGCTGTAGATAAAACCAAACATCCTAAAAAAGGACATCCCGGTTATGCGGATTGTGCTGTAGTAAGTGGTGGTGGTTCATGGATCGCATGGAGAAACAGATTTTTGGAAGATCGTATGCCATATAAAGTACGAGGTATGTTCTGTTACAAACATAATCCAATGATGAATATGCCAAATACAGAGAAAACAGCTCAAATGCTGAAAAAAATGGAATTAGTGGTTGCAATAGATACTATGCCAAGTGATACGGTAATGTATGCAGATGTGGTACTTCCAGAATGTACTTATCTTGAACGAACTGATCCTGTGAAAACATTTGGTGGTGTAGAACCGTCTATTGCTCAGAGAAACAAAGTAGTTGATCCTATGTTTGAGACTAAACCGGTCATGGACATTATGAGAGGATTGACGGAAAAGATCTCTAAACCGCTTTTTGAAATCACTAAAAAATATGATGAAGATGTTCAGGAAGAGATCAAGGACTCCAGTGAGGCAGAAGTTTATGCAGAGTTTGATCTGACCAAACCATTTGAACATTCTCAAGAAGAGGTCAACAGACATATGGTAGAGAGTGTCTATGGTGAAGAAGCGGTTAAAGCACTTGAGGAGCATGGAGTCTTCTATCCGAATATGGATAAATTCTTTAAACAGATCTCAGCAAATGAACATCAGTATTATCCTGAAAAAGAGAAAGCCTACAGAGTCAATGGCGGAAAACCTAAAACACATAGCGAAAAAGTAGAATGTAACCTTCCTAACCTGGCGAAAAAAGGTGTTGATCCTATGCCTGTGTGGAAAGATGAATATAATTTCTCGGTACCGGAAGGAAAATTCCGAATGCTTACAGGACGTCATGCTCAATTTACACAAAGTGGTACAGCCAACAATGCAATGCTTAGAGACCTGATCTTTGAAAATTATGTTTGGATCAACAGACGTGTAGCAGAGCAAAAAGGTATTAAGTTTGGAGACAAGGTAGAAATATCAAGTCGTACAGGTAAAACAGAGCTTAAAGCTTATCCGACAGAAAAAGTCGGTCCTAAAACGGTTTTCTTTGTACATGGATTTGGTGAAGAGAGTGAAGCCTTGACTTGGGCTTATAAAAATGGTGGAAATGACAATGCTGTGATCGAAGATGTAATAGAGCCTGTATATGGTGCAGCATCGATGCATGAAACCAATGTAGAAATAAGAAAGGTGTAATCATGGCAAGATATGGAATGGCTTTAGATTATAAGAATTGTATTAACTGTAAAGCGTGTGAAGTTGCCTGTAAAGAAGAGAACGGCGTACTTCTTGGTGCAGATAAACATAGGATTTGGGTAGGTTCGAATGATGTAAAGGGTGAATGGCCGCTTTTGGATATTGCTTCAGCAGCTTTTTTACCAAGTCAGTGTCAGCATTGTGATGAGGCTCCTTGTCAGGAGGTATGCCCGACCAATGCAACTTATTATGATGAAAATCATGTGGTAAGAGTTGATAGTGATAAATGTATTTTGTGCAGTTACTGTATGAATGCCTGTCCTTATGATGCACGTTATGTAGATGACAGAACAATGACGGTAGATAAATGTACTTTCTGTTCAGACACGAGACTCGCACGAGGAGAAACTACTACTGCATGTCAAAACACCTGTCCGACAAAAGTTAGAACTTTTGGTGATCTTGATGATTATGACAGTGAGATTAGCGAACTGCTTAGAACTAGAGAACACTTTAGTCTCAAAGCCAATCTTGGTACTAAACCAAAATTATTTTATCTAACATAAGGAGTATAGAATGAAAATAGGTCCTATTAATATTCCACTAAAAGAAGATTTTTCATTAAAATCGATTTTAGCTTTCGAGAAAACTCCTGTCAATATTTTGGTAGCTGTATCCGTTTTAGCAATGTTGGCTATGTTGGTAATTGGTGTTGCAACTTACTTACTGCATGGACATCATGCTTATAATGTTACAAGAGAACACCCATGGGGACTCTTGATCGCTGTGTATATCTTTTTTGTGGTTAGTTCAACAGGTTTTTGTATCGTTGGTTCACTTGGAGATGTATTTGGGTTTAAAGACTTTACTATGATCTCCAAAAGAGCTATTTTTGGTTCGATCGTTACGATTTTGGCAGGATTTACGGTTATTGCATTTGAGATTGGTCACCCGGTAACGATGATGATCTACAATGTATTAAGCCCAGGTTTAACATCGGCTATCTGGTGGATGGGTACACTTTATGGTCTTTATTTGACATTTATGATCATTGAGTTTTATTTTCTTTTAAATAATGATATGAAAAAAGCTAAAGTATTTGGTTTAACTGGTCTGCTTGTAGGTCTTGCAGCACACTCTAACCTCGGGTCTGTATTTGGATTTTTGAATGCCAGAACCATTTCACAAGGTGTGTTCTATCCGACATATTTTATTTTGACAGCATTCATTACAGGTATCTTTTTATCTTTCATTATTATGGGATTCAGATATAAATTGAATTTTAACGAAAAAACGAAAAAGCTTTTGGAAGGTCTGGCTAAGATTCAAGGGTTATTGATCTCGATCCTGATCTTTTTTGTAACATGGAAACTCTTGACAGATATATATGGCGGTATGCCAAATCGTGCAGAAGTTGCTGAGCATATCATTCATTCAGGTTCATTCTGGACGGAAGTGATCTTGGCAATGATCATTCCTCTGCTTGTTATTTTGAAAGATTTTGGGAAAAGTCCGGTTCTTATGTTCTGGGCATCATTAAGTGGTATGGTCGGGATCTTCTTTATGAGATACAATCTTGTGCATGATACACAACTTAAACCGCTTCAAATGATGAAAATAAGAGAGTATCAGCTTTCACCGGAATGGATCCATTATTTCCCTTCAGTAACAGAGATCATGATCTCTTTAGGCGGATTGGGTCTTTGTATTTTACTCTATTATGTGGGTACAAGAGCATTTAATTTGGATGAAGATGAGCATCATTAATAGGTGAGGTTTTACTCACTTATTTTGATAGGAGGTGGTAGAGTGCCACCTTCTCTTTTATGCATATATCCTAAAAAATTGTAGGCTGTATCACCTCATTATTTACTCCACCTTCTTCATTCACTGCAAGTAGTTTTTCCCAAAGTTTACTGGCTATTTCTTGATAACGCTTAGATGTTTCACAGTTTGGAGCCAAAACAGTGATAGGCAGACCACTGTCTCCTCCTTCTCTAATGGCAGGTTCTATAGGTATCTCACCCAAAACTTCAGTATTGTAATTATCAGCCAAGGGCTGGGTTGTACCTTTCCCAAAGATATCATACTCTTTACCGCTGTCCGGACAGATAAAACCACTCATATTCTCTACAATACCGGCAATAGGGATATGAAGCTGAGTAAACATATCCATACTGCGGATCGTATCATCCAGAGCTACTTTTTGAGGGGTAGTGACACATACTCCGGAAGTGACAGGCAGACTTTGGGCAAGTGCCAGTTGTGCATCACCGGTTCCGGGAGGCATATCAAAGAGTAATACATCCAGAGTGCCCCACTCTATATCTTCAAGCATCTGTTCGATGGCTTGAGTGACCATTGCCCCTTTCCAAATGAGTGAAGCTCCTCGTTCTACCAGTGAACCGATAGACATGACTTTAATGTTATGTGCCAAAATAGGTTTAATGGTTTTTCCCAGGAAAACCGGCTGTTTGCCCTCTATACCCATCATTCTTGGGATATTTGGTCCGTAAATATCTGCATCAAGCAGCCCAACCCGTTTACCCTGCTGTGCAAGAGCAATGGCAAGATTGACCGTGGTAGTTGACTTTCCTACGCCGCCTTTCCCGGAGCTGACCATCACAAAGTTTTGAATGTTGGGCAGTACATTTTTGCCATGTGAACTTGTTTCTCTCGGCATTTTGGGTTTGGTGACAGATATCTCTGTCTGAAATTCACCTAAAAAAGAGAGTCGTTTGCTGATCTCCTCACGAAGCTGATCTTCTATTTCCTCGGCAGAGGAAGGAATATCCAAGTGTATGGAAACAGTATTGTTTTGAATGATGATCTCTTTAACAAAACCAAAATCCATAATATTTTTTGTAAAACCGGGATAGATGACTTGAGTAAGTTTTTCCTGAATCTGTTCTTTATTAATCATATAGATACAACCTTTTAGTTTAGTACATATTATAACTATTATAAGCATATATTTTAGGGATATCTCTATAATAATTGTATTAACCTGAGTTCAACAGTATAACATAGTCACAGCTTTATGAGGTTTTTTATAGGCAAGGCAAATTTTACCCTCTCTTTAGCTTCTGTGAGCATGTTATACTGTTGAACTAAGGTTATTATTTCGATATGATTATGCCATATTTTACAAGGGAATTTTATTATGAAAAAAGAATTAACGATATTTACAGCTATTTTTCTGTTTTTAGCGATCGGTATGCATTTTAAAGAGTGGACTTCTCATCCTGTTGAGCATCTTATGGCTCTTCCGTCAGCCGGAGCATATGGTATAGGTGCACTGCATCCATTGGTCTTTACAGTGGTTGTTTATGTGGTTTTTGTGCTTTTAAGAGGAGTGGTCAGAGTATTTACAAAGTAGTATGCGGGCATCTTCTGCCCGCACAGTAAACATATTAGATAGGTAAAACCCTGATATTCTCATCAAGTTTTTCTTTAAGGATATTCTCAATAGCAAAAAGTGTACCTGTACTTGAACTTGCGCATCCGCTGCATGCACCCAGGTATCTGATATAGATGTCAAAATTAGCACCGTTCTCTTTAATGTCCAGGATCTCCATATCTCCACCGTCCATGATAAGCATTTGACGGATATTGTCATCAATGACCTTATCTACAGCTTTGAGTTTTTGCACAATGGTCATTTGGGCAAAGTCCAGACCTGCTCCGCTTGCAGAGGCATCAGCAGCACTTGCCATCTTCTCTTTTTCATACTCTTCAAGAAGATCTACAAGATAAATATCTTTCTCCTCATGACCGCCAGGACGGATACATGATTTACAGAAAGCACCTGCTTTGGTATAATCTGTGATCTCCTCAACCGTAGTAAGATCATTAAGGCGGATCACCTCTCTAAGTGTAGAGAGAGATACACGTGCACATTCACATACGATGATCTCCTCTTCAAAACTCTCCATATCTACACCTTTGTACTGTGCAGCGGCCTTTTTGATAACATCATAAGCCATAACAGAACAGTGCATCTTCTGAGGCGGAACTGCCGGGACATCAGGTGTGTCACGCATCGCTTTTTCTACATCGATATTGGTGATCTTTACCGCTTCATCTACGGTTTTACCTTTACAAAGTTCTGCCATAGTATCTGAGGAGGCTATGGCTGTACCGCAACCGAAACTCTTAAATTTGGACTCTAAGATCATATCTGTTTTCGGGTCAACTGCCCAGTAAAGTCTCACTGCATCTCCACAGCTCTCTGTACCAAAGTCTGCTACGATGAGTTTAGCACCCATCTCTTTAGCTTGCTCTTCAGTGATCTCACCCATGTTTTGTGGGTTGTTCATAAGGTCTGTTACTTTTTGGCTGTACTCATCCCAGATGGTACCACCGATTAAACTATCCATTCCCATAATTTTTCCTTTATCTATCTTTTCGGAAGCGATGCTTTAGCTTCGCTCTTATTTGTATCTTTTTTACTGCTGTAGTTTTCTACCGAAGCTAAAGCATCGGTTTTAAATAAGCAGATTTAATGTCCTGCGTCCAAGCCACTCTCATGACCTTCAGGTGCATAAGCGTAAGAGCTAGAGATGCCTCTAAGTCTTTCAACGGCTGTTTTTACTGTCTCCAGTGTGTAATCAAGCTCTTCCTGCGTAGTATAACGGCTTAGTGAAAAACGTATGGCTGTATGTGCCAAGTCTTCCGCTGCACCGATGGCTTCCATAACGGAATTTGCTTCCAGGTCTTCACTTGCACATGCAGATCCGGTACTTGCACCGATACCGGCACGGTTAAGATCCCATAACATCGATTCACCCTCGATACCTCTAAATGAGATGAGGATGGTGTTTGGTGTTCTTTTTTCTCTAGGCGTTACAACAAATGTATCTTTGATCTTGAGAAGTTCATCTTCAAATGCATCTCTCATCTCTCTGACATCACTCATTTCAAAATCCAGAGCATCTACAGCTTGTTCCATTGCTTTACCCATGCCTATGATACCTGGGACATTGAGCGTACCTGAACGGTATCCACCCATTTGTGAGCCACCGTGAAGTAAAGGTATAAGCTCTTTACCTTTCTTGATATACAATGCACCTACACCTTTAGGTCCATGGAATTTATGTGCTGAGAATGTTAGGTAGTCCACATTGAAACTCTGTACATCTACAGGAGTTTTACCTATGGCTTGTACAGCATCAGTATGGAAAAGTACATTATGCTCTGCACAAATATTACCTATCTCTTCAACAGGAAAGATAGCTCCTGTTTCATTATTCGCCCACATGACAGAGACCAGTGCTGTTTTGTCAGTAATGTTATCTCTTACAGTTTGTGCGTCAACAAGACCTTCACTGTTGATAGGCAGATACGTTACTCTACAACCCATACTCTCTATGAACTTTGCAGTAGCGATGACTGAAGGGTGTTCTACTTCACTTACGATAATATGATTTTTTCTACCGGTTAAAATATACTGGAAGTAGATACTCTTAAGTACCCAGTTGTTACTCTCTGTTGCACATGATGTGATAACGACGCTATCTTCTTTAGGTGCATGGATACCTGCATATATCTTTTCCATGGCTTGTTTAATAGCCGGATGTGTATCACTGGCAAAACAGTGCAGTGAGTTTGGATTGCCATACTTTTGTACAAAGTAAGGTTCCATTTCAGCAAATACATGCGGATCAACGATGGTTGTTGCATTATTGTCTAAATAGACTCTCATAAATTTCCTTTGAGAACGATATTCATTTTAATTAAGACAATTTTAGTCCTAATTAGTTTTCTGCATATTACGCAGTTTTTCTTAAAATAACATAAAAGTACAAATTAAAGAGGAGGATTATACTCCGAATTAGGTTATGTTCACTTGATTTGTATCAATCCGTTAAGTGAATGCGCTTCTATGATATAATCACTATAAGATCAATTTTATAAAAAGGGTTTGTAATGGCAAAAGTGATAAAAGAACATGGTATTGGCATCGCTATTAAGAGAAGTAAAAAGAGACTTTTTATAGAAATCTCAATGATTGGCAAGTTGACACATAAAGATTATCAGATCTTTGTACCAATGATAGATAAAGCATTAAAAGAGGCAAAAGGTTTAGAGACAGATCTTTTGGTTGATATGAGCGCTTTCAAAGGTTGGAAATTTTTGGCTGTCTGGGATGATTTTAAGTTTGGTGTGAAACACCGCAATGCCTTTAATAAAATAGCAATTGTCGGAAATAAAAAGTGGGAAGAGACATCTGCCGGGATGATGAGCCATTTAATGAAGGGAAAATCAAAGTTTTTCAAAGAGAGAGACAAAGCTCTCTCTTGGTTATTGAAAAAATAGATCTAGAAATTTGAAGGTGTTGGGGTATTGATGAGATTATAAAACTCATTTCTTGTACGCTCGTCACTCTTGAAAAGTCCACGGAGTGCAGAGCTGACAGTCGTAGAGTTTATCTTCTGTACGCCTCTCATCTCCATGCACATATGGCGAGCATGTACAACTACAGCGACACCTTTAGGCTTGATAGTCTCCAAGATAGCATCAGCGATCTGCTCTGTCATCTGTTCTTGTATCTGTAAACGTCTTGCATAGACATTGACAATACGAGGGATCTTGGAGAGACCTACGACTTTACCATCAGGGATATACGCTACATGTACACGTCCGATGATGGGTAACATATGGTGTTCACACATGGAGTAAAATTCAATGTCACGTACAAGTACCATCTCATCATTACTCGTAGTAAAAAGTGCTTGATTAAGTATCTCTTTAGGGTCTTGGTCATACCCCTCTGTAAGAAACTTCAGGGCTTTTGCTACCCGGCTGGGTGTTTTAAGTAGTCCCTCACGTTTTGGGTCTTCGCCTAAAAGTTCAAGGACCTTGGTGACGGCTTGTTCAAATTCTTCTTCTTTGTTCATTATTTCTTAACCTGTAATGTAATTTATAGTAAAATTATATCCAAATTAAAAATAAGAGGAAATTATGCCAAAAACACTTTTAATTATTTTAAGTTCGTTCCTGTTCAATATGACACTTTTTGCTGATGAGATATCAGATAAGGTTTATCTGCAAAATCAAAATGTCATCAAAATGGCTGCATCCAATATGTCCAAACAGTTGCCGCAAAAGGTAGATGACTATACACAACTTGTAAAGATCGAGGCAAAAGAGCAGACACTGGTGTATATCTTTGAGATCAATACAGGGGCAAAAAGTGATGAAGCCATTATTAAAGAAGATAAATCACGCATGAAAAGAGCAGTAACTACGGGTATTTGCAACTCTTCAAAAAGATTTTTGCAAAGCGGTATTGATATCTCTTATGTCTATATCAGTGGAATAAGTAAAAGGCTCTTATTTCAGTTTGATGTAAATAAAAAGGATTGTGATTATCTTGATTGATCTTTAAACAGGTTTACTATTTTTTCATCGACTTTGGAGATGGCTAGTTCCTGTATCTCTTCGATACTGAAATAATCTGCTTTTTCAGGTGCTGTTTCATAATAAACATAGACGTTACACAGTAGTTTGAAATGTGTATAAGTATGAGTAACTTCTCCTATGGATTCAGCCGCACAGGGTGCCGTCTCAATACTTTCAAAGCCCCAAAGACCATGAAGAAACTTTCCTTCTCTTTGTGAGAGGGAAAGTTTATCATCATAGATATGGATGAGTATGTTTTGTTTACGTGTAGGCACCACTCTTTTTTTCTTGGCAGGGTAAAGGGCAGGCTCATCCTTGCCTTTGCAGATATCAGCCAAAGGACAAATATTACACTTTGGATTTTTAGGTGAACAGATAGTTGCTCCTATATCCATCATCGCCTGGTTGTAGTCAAAAGGATTTTCTTTGTCTACCAGGTGATAGGCTATCTCCCACAGTTGCTTTTCATTAGGCGTTTTAAGTTTATGCAGGCGGCAGAGTATACGTTTCACATTGGCTTCCATAACGGGGACAGATTGTTTAAAAGCAAAAGCGGCTACGGCATGGGCTGTGTTTTTGCCGATGCCTGGAAGTTTAATGAGTTCCTCTATACTTTGAGGCAATTTATCTATAAGTGTAGCACTCTTATGTAAATTTTTTGCACGATTATAATACCCTAATCCTTCCCACATCTTTAATACATCATCAAGAGGTGCACCACCCAGAGCTTGAAGTGTAGGGAACTTCTCTAAAAAAAGAAAATAGTAACGCTCCAAAACAGTTTTCACTTGTGTCTGCTGCAGCATTACTTCAGAAAGGTATATGTGATAAGGGTTGGTAGTTATACGCCACGGAAGGTCAAGTCTCCCGTGATTTTGGTACCAGTCTTGGATTTTTTGGTGGATTTTTTGCATGCGGGATTATAGCCTAATGAAAGAGTGAAAACAATCCAAAAAGTATAGGTTGGTGGATGAGGTATATGACCAATGCATGCCGACCAAAAAATGCAAGTACTTTGTTGGGTGAAGTATGTGGGCTGAAAAAAGTATTTTTGAGCAGTTTGGTATGTACATTGTAAGAGACAAAGACAACTCCCATCAATACGGCACCAAACCAGGGAAAGAGTCGTACCACATCCTGTGTATAACCTGGCGGGAGATGTAAAGGGGTTTGCAGTAGAGAAAAGAGCCCATGCATATGCAGCCACCCCATCGCTGAACCAAGGAAGATAACAAGTGCAGTCAAAAGTGCAAGGAGAGGATAAGGTAAAAAGAGTAACCCTAACCAAGAAGCGACTAAAATAAAATGCAAGATACCAAAATAGACCCATGTATGAGGAAATTGTAAGTAAGTTGCTATACTTACAAGTAAAGAGGCACCGCCTAAGAGGAGTGTACGCTTACGCATTTTTTGCCACTGTATCGCAGGTGTATGTGCAAGTGCCAGACTTATCCCGACACTGAGTAAAAACATTGTTACGATTACATAGCGTGCATAGACCCAAAAAGGCGCATGATCCATATCGATATGAATAAGCTCAAAATGGTTGAGATCATAACTAAAGTGATAGACGATCATAAGCAGGATAGCCCACCCTCTGAATATATCTAATTCTGTGAGCCTGTAGTGTAGCATCTTTCTCCCTTGTATGCCTGGTATTATACACTTTTTTTTATTCTATAAATGGGGAGTATTTTTTGATGTTATTAGGGTTTTAACAATTTTTGGATAAAATCACGGAATTATATATAAAAGGATTGTAGTGAAAGTTACAGTAAAGAAAATTGATGATGCCAATATATTGGTAAGCGGTACTATTGAAAATAGTGTAATAGAAACGAATGTTGACAGGCTTGCAAGAGAAGCCGGGAAGCAGATGAAAGTGGACGGATTCAGACAAGGTAAAGTACCTCCACATGTTGTGAAAAAACTTCACGGTGATAAACTAAGACAGGATGCCGAATCGGATGCTTTGAAATCACTTATGGATCTTGGTGTCAAAGAAGCAGGGATCAATGCGGCAGAGATCATCGGAGAGCCTATTTTCAAAAAGTATGATAAGCAGGATGAGAAGATCGAAGTAGAATTAGAGTTGTCTCTAAGACCTGATGTAAAAGCAGAAGGGTATGAAAAAGCAGTTCCTGCATTCGAAAAGCCGGAAGCAACAGAGAAAGAAGTAGAAGAGAAACTTACTGAAATTGCTGCACAACAGGCACCATTTGAAAAGATCAAAAGAAAAAGAATGGTAAAAGACGGAGATATGACACTTATCGACTTTGAAGGTTTCGTAGACGGTGTTGCATTTGACGGCGGTAAAGCTGAAAAATTCAATCTCAAGATCGGTTCGGGTCAGTTCATCCCGGGCTTTGAAGAGCAGATCATCGGTATGAAGTACGATGAAGAGAAAACTGTAACAGTGACTTTCCCTGAAGAGTATCAGTCAAAAGATCTTGCAGGTAAAGAAGCGGAATTTAAAGTAAAACTTCACGAGATCCAAGAACAGGTAACACCTGAGCTTAATGATGAACTGGCACAAAAACTTCTTCAAGATGAAAAAGCGACACTTGATACACTCAAAGATAAACTCAAAGAGCAGATCGTTTCTGAAAAAGTATCAAAAATCTATAACGAAGAGTTAAAGCCAAAACTTATCGAAGCACTCGTAGCACACTTTGATTTTGCACTTCCAAACAATATTGTTGAGCAGGAGATCGATGCGAAGATCAATGCAAAAGCAAGAGAGATGAAAGAGGAAGAGCTTAAAGAGTATCAGGAAAATTCTGAAAAAGTAGAAGCACTTCGTGATGAGGTAAGAGAAGAAGCACAAAATAGTGTGAAAGCAACATTCATTGTGGATGCATTGGCTAAAAAAGAAGAAGTAAATGTAGAAGATCAAGAAGTATCTCAAGCGATCTACTACGAAGCGATGATGAGTGGTCAGGACCCTCAACAAGTGATCAAATATTACCAAGAGAACAATCTTCTCCCAGCTGTAAAAATGGGTATGATCGAAGATAAACTTTTTGGAAAACTTTTAGGTTTAGATAAATAGGAAGCGTAAGTAAACGACAACAGTTTGTCGTTTATAGCTTCGGAACCGAAATGCTCGGAGCAGAGCGTAGCCATGCAGGCGAAACAATAGTAGCAACTGAAGTGTTCAGTTGCTACTTGTTTCATTAACCAATAAAGTGTATATTTGAGTTGATTATATAAAAATCTATTTAACTATATATTACTAAAGGTAAACAAATGAGTTATATTCCATATGTTGTAGAACAGACAGGCAGAGGTGAAAGATCTTATGATATCTATTCACGTCTTTTAAAAGATCGTATCATTATGTTGAGCGGTGAAGTAAATGATCAAGTTGCCGCTTCCATCGTAGCACAATTTTTATTTCTTGAAGCACAAGATCCGGATAAAGATATCTATTTTTACATTAACTCTCCGGGTGGTGTGATCACCTCGGGTCTTTCTATGTTTGATACGATGAATTATATTAAGCCGGATATTGTGACTATCTGCATCGGTCAAGCAGCATCTATGGGTGCATTTTTGTTGGCTTCAGGTACGAAGGGTAAACGTTATGCACTTCCACATGCACGTATCATGATACATCAGCCATCAGGCGGAGCGCAGGGGCAGTCAACAGATATTCAGATACAAGCTCAAGAGATACAAAGACTCAAAGATACACTCAATGAGATTTTGGCAGAAAAAACAGGTAAAACAGCTAAAAAGATAGAAAAAGATACAGAGCGTGATAACTTTATGTCTGCAAAAGAAGCTCTAGAGTATGGTCTTATCGATAAAGTTTTAACGAAGAGCTTTAATTAGGTTTGCCAGATGATTAGAGAGATAGTAGTATACCCGGATAAGAGACTCAAGCTCATCTCAAAAGAGGTAGAGTCTTTTGATGGCGCACTGCATGATCTGCTTGATGATATGTATGAGACCATGTGTGCTAAAAACGGAGTAGGACTTGCAGCTATTCAAGTAGGTGTTGACTTAAGGGCACTGATCATCAATATTCCCCTGGAAAATGAAGATGGAGAACATGATCAACCTAAAGAGAATACTTTAGAGATGATAAATCCTGTCATTATAGAAAAAGATGGTTCAACAAAGTTCCAAGAGGGGTGTTTGTCCATTCCCGGTGTCTATGAAGATGTAGAGCGTGCAAAACATGTCAAAGTGGAGTATTTTGACAGAGATGGAAATAAACAGGTTATAGAAGATAATGATTTCCTTGCTATCGCTATGCAACATGAGATGGATCATTTGGATGGTAAGGTATTCATCGAAAAGCTCTCATATATTAAGCGAAAGAAATTCGAAAAAGAGTGGAAAAAACGACTAAAAGAGTTATAATCGGCGATCTTACACTGTGAATTTTCGGAGTACTATTCGTACGCCTGCAAAATTCACAGCACAATCTCACCACTCTTGAATCCTTTAAAAATACAAAAATATTATGATGCTTTTATACGCCTTGTCCCGCACTAGCTAACTGTTTCTGACCATTTTAATTTATTTTTTAACCTTGCCAAATCACTTAAAATCAAAAAAACATTACAATTTGACATATTTTTAACCTCTTTTCTTAATTTATGTGAAACTGTTACTATGAATGCAAAAACAAATAGTGGTAATCTCCCACCAAAAAGCCAAACTATACAAGTAAAAAGTGTAAAACAAAAAGAAAAAGAACAAGCTATTGTTAACAGATTGACTTGTGCTACCCTTGAAGGGGTTAATGCCAAGGTCATAGAAGTTGAAGCTACTTTTACAAAAGGTCTGCCCGGATTTTCAGTGGTTGGTCTGGCAAGTAATGACATACAAGAAGCAAAAGAACGTACCAAGTCTGCACTGCTTACCAATGAATTTGTTTTTCCTCCTTTAAAAATAACAGTAAATCTCAGCCCTTCAGACATAAAAAAATCGGGTACGCATTTTGACCTTTCTTTAGCACTTTTGATCGCATTGAACAAAACGATCATAGAGGAAGAGGGGCTTTTTGTTTTTGGTGAGTTGGGGCTGGATGGAAAAGTAAAGACAAGTTCTATGCTGTTTCCTTTAGTTTTGTCATTGAAAGAGCAGGGGCTTATTAAAAGAGCGATAGTTCCCAAAGAGTCCATTACGTATTTAAGTCATATTTCCGGGGTAGATTTTATTGCTGTAGATACGTTAAGCGAAGCGATACAGATACTCAAAAGCAAGAACTTCAAAGCCAATGTACAGGCATTTTCTTATGAGTCTGAAAGTTTTATACTGAGAGATACACCTTACTACTTTGAAAAAAAGTATGAGAGTGACTTTCTGGATGTGAAAGGTCAGTCTGTAGCGAAGAGAGCTTCGCTCATTGCTGCAGCGGGGATGCACAACTTTTTAATGGAGGGAAATCCCGGTTGTGGAAAGAGTATGATAGCAAAGCGTATCAAAGATATTTTGCCTCCGCTGTATGAGGAGGAGATACTCTCTATAGCAAAACATCAGTTTCTGGATGGGGCAACTCCCAGTTTTTCTGCTTTGCGTCCTATAAGGGCTCCTCATCATACTGCAACTTCTGCATCCATCTTTGGTGGAGGTTCGGTTACCGCAAAGATAGGGGAGGTGGCTTTGGCACATAAAGGCATACTTTTTTTCGATGAATTGCCTCATTTCTCCAAAAATGTTTTAGAAGCATTGAGAGAGCCTTTGCAAGACAGAAAGGTCCATATTGCAAGGGTAAATGCCAAGATAGAATATGAAGCGGATATCATGTTCGTAGCGGCACAGAATCCTTGTCCCTGCGGTAACCTTTTATCAAAGATAAAATCCTGCAGATGCAGCGAAGTAGAAATAAAACGTTATCAGAACAAACTTTCCGATCCTTTTTTGGACCGTATAGATATTTTTGTAGTAATGCAAGAGGTCCAGAGCTCGGATAAAGGTGATGTTTCTTCCAGACAGATGCATGAAGAGGTACTCAAAGCCTTTAAAATGCAAAAACAGAGAGGACAGCAGAGACTCAATGGCAAATTGACTGAAGAGGAGATAGAGACCTATTGTATTCTAGATGAGAATGCAAGCAAGATCCTGGAAGGAGCCATAGGCAAATTCGGACTTTCGCATCGAAGTATTGCTTCAGTTAAAAAGATAGGACGAACTATTGCAGACCTCAATAGCCATGAGAAGATAGAAAAATCAGATATTTTGGAAGCATTAAGCTACAGGAGGAGAAAGTGAAGAATTTAGAGTGAATATAAAAAAGGTTTCCATTTAAAATGGATTTTATCTAAAAAAGAGTTGACATGACTACAAAACTACGTCAAAATCGCTTAACGCTTAACGCTTAACGCTTAACGCTTAACGCTTAACGCTTAACGCTTAACGCTTA
>OFAY01000067.1_pt1 | contig 16565 bp, 9 predicted proteins | sample 1520371 | NCBI WGS metagenome assembly OFAY01 (sample SAMEA3696446, study PRJEB22514) | metagenome | biome: water; feature: marine; material: hydrothermal vent | place: Pacific Ocean | collected 2014-08-12 | depth 1521 m | reverse complement strand
TTAGGGTTTAAACTTTTTAAAAAAGTCGCAGGATGAAAAGTTCCTGCTCCAGAACTAATATCATAAGGTTGAACAATTGAACAGCCATGCTCTTGCCAAAACTCTTGTAATTTTAAAAGTAATTTATCAAATGTAATCAATATTATTTCCTTTACATCATTGTTAATCGTTTTGTTTTTTTGGAAAAACTTCCAGTTTTGACTGAGCATAAAGTCCTGTTCCAACTGGAATTGTTCGACCAATAATTACATTTTCTTTCAAATCAGAAAGAGAATCGACTTTTGAAGAAACAACTGCTTCTGTTAAAACCTTTGTTGTATCTTGGAAAGAAGCCGCAGAAATAATTGAATCTGCAGAAACAGAAGCTCTTGTAATACCAAGTAAAATAGGAATAGCAATTGCAGGACGACCGTTCAAAACGATAACTCGTTGATTTTCAGCATTAAATTTTTTACGAGAAATAGAATCACCAACAATAAGATTAGTATCACCTTTATCGATAATTTGAACTTGTCGAAGCATTTGAGAATAAATAACTTCAATATGCTTATCAGAAATATTAACCCCTTGTTCTTTATAAACTTGTTGGATTTCGGCGATTAAATAATGATGTAATTCTTTAATTCCTTTAATTTTCAAAATATCATGACTGGAAATAGTTCCATCAGTTAGCTGTTCTCCTGCATGAATAAATTCATTTTCATGAACAATAATTTGACGGTTTTTATCGATGAGGTATTCTCTTTCCTCTCCCGTATCTTCGTTTGTAACAATAATTCTTTGTTTTCCTCTAAGCGGTTTTCCAAACGAAACTCGGCCATCAATTTCCGAAAGTTGAGCAGGTGATTTAGGTTTTCTTGCTTCAAAAAGTTCTGCAACTCGTGGAAGCCCCCCTGTAATATCTTTATTTTTTGTGGAAGCTTTTGTTTTCTTCGCTAAAATCGATGCTTGAGATACTTTTTGCCCATCAGAAACTATAACTGTTGTTTTTGATGGAAGCTGATATCTCATCAGTTCAGAACCATCGTCTGGAGCTAAAATTAGGGTAGGAATTGAAGTTTTGAGACTTGAAGTAGAAATTTCCATAACCCTATTTTCCTCACCAGTAATTTGATTTTTGATTTTCTTCTCGATAACATTTTTTCCAAAGTCAAAGTTTTCAAAAGCAATCGTTCCAGATTTCTCAGCGATAATTAAATCGTTATTTGGATCCCATTGTGCAATAGTTGAAATATTGTTTTCAGGAGCTATTGCGATGAGGTCATTCTTGTTAACTTTATCTTCAGCATTAACATTTATAATCGAACCTCTAACAATATAATGTCGAGTTGCTTCTCTGCCTTGGTCATCTGAAATAACTACAAAAAGTCCTTTTTTAGTAACAACTGTTCCTTTTGTTTTTTTAATAGGAGTTAAATTATCCCCTTCTAAAATAAAGAAATTAATAATTCCATTTTCTCCTGCAGGAATATCTTTAATAATTGGATCACCATTTTTAACTAAAAGTTTTGATGCATATGGAATTCGGTTAGGAATGTTCCAAGAATCTTTAATAATTTCAACAATGCTTTCATCTTTTTCAACAAAATCACCAGTTTTATATGGAATATAAAGTTTAGCTTCAAGTTGCCCCGTAATTCCCGCCAATTCATTATTTTTTGCAATATCATTTTTATGAATAGAGAATTTTTTAACCTCATCGTTAACAGATTTAATTGAAATAAGAATATTTTTATGCATAGTTTCAATAATAATCTCACCTGCAAAAGGAGCTTTAATTTTAGGTTCAACTAAAAGAATAGATGCATTTCGACGATTTATAATAATTTGCTCCCCATCTTGATTTAAAAGAGTATTTATATTATAAAACCGTATAAAACCTTCTTTATTAGAAACAACTTCGTTTTCAGCTTGAGAAGATTGGGCAGTTCCACCAGTGTGGAAAGTTCTCATGGTTAATTGAGTTCCTGGTTCCCCAATAGATTGAGCTGCTATAATTCCAATAGCTTCACCTTTTTTAACAGGTTTACTTTCCCCAAGGTTTAAACCGTAACATTTTGCACAAACACCATCAACGGATTTACATGTTGTAATTGTTCGAATATGAACAGATTTAATACCTCGATTAACAATTTCTTTCGCTTGTTCAGGTTTAATAATAGTTCCTTCAGGAAATAAAACTTCACCAGTAATTGGATCAAAAACATCTGCTATTAAAGTTCTTCCGACAATTCTTTCATCAAGAGACTCAATTTCTTTACCATTGACAATAATTGGTCTAATTTCTAAACCTTCATGAGTTTTACAATCTTCCTCGATAATTTTAACATTTTGAGCAACATCGATAAGTTTTCTTGTCAAATAACCAGCATTTGCAGTTTTTAAAGCAGTGTCTGCTAAACCTTTTCTTGCACCATGAGTTGAAATAAAATATTCAAGAACATTTAGCCCATCTTTAAAAGATGAAAGAACCGGAGTTTCAATAATTGTTCCATCTGGACGACTCATTAAACCTCGCATTCCTGCTAATTGCTTAATTTGTTCCTCAGAACCTCTCGCACCAGAATCAGCCATCATATAAATTGAGTTAAAGCCATCTTTATCTTCACGGAATTTCTTCATCATGATTTCTTTGACCCGTTGAGTTGTATTTTTCCAAATCTCAACAATTTCATTTGATCGTTCAATTTTACCCAATGTTCCGCTTTCAAACTCGGCTTCGATTGATTTTAATTTTTTCTTAGCTTCATTAATTAAAGCATCTTTTTCAGGCAAATCTACAATATCATCAATAGAAATAGAAACTCCAGCTTTTGTTGCATATTTAAAACCAATATCTTTTAAATTATCCAAGAACTCAGCGGTAACCGTAGCTCCTCCTTCTTTAAAAACATAATCAACCAAAGCTCCTATATCTTTTTTTATCAATGTTTTATTCCACAAATTTGTAGGAACTTCAATAGGAAAAATATCCCTAATAATCATTCTTCCAGGAGTTGTTTGAATAATTTCATCTTTTATTTTTGTTCTTACTTTCGTTCGCACATCAAGAGCATCATGCTCCATTGCAATTAACATTTCATTTACATCTTTGAAAAGTTTATTTTCACCAATTAATCCATGTTTTTCTCTCGTAATATAATAAAGTCCTAAAACCATATCTTGAGAAGGAATTGCAATTGCTTTTCCAGATGCTGGTAAAAGAATATTTGTTGAACTTAACATTAATGTTTTTGCTTCTGCAATTGCATTGGCACTCAAAGGAATATGAACCGCCATTTGATCCCCGTCAAAATCCGCATTAAAAGCTGCACAAACTAATGGATGTAATTGAATTGCTTTTCCATCAATTAAAATTGGATGAAATGCTTGAATTGATAATTTATGTAAAGTTGGAGCTCTATTTAATAAAATAGGATGACTTTCTACTACTTCTTCTAAAGCTTTCCATACTTTTGAATCTTTTTGAGCAATCATTTTTTGAGCAGCTTTAACTGTTATAGCATCATCATCTTTATTATTTGCATTTTTATCTTTATTTTTTTTCTTACTTTTTTCTTGTAATTTTGCAATAAGATGAGGTTTAAATAATTCCAATGCCATTGTTTTCGGTAAACCGCATTGATCTAATTTAAGATGAGGTCCTACAACAATTACAGTTCTACCAGAAAAGTCAACTCTTTTTCCAAGAAGATTTTGTCTAAATCGCCCTTGTTTCCCTTTAATAGTTTCTGAAAGAGATTTCAAAGGTCTTTTATTTTGTCCTTTTGCTGTATTAGATCTTCGTCCGTTATCAAATAAAGAATCAACCGCTTCTTGCAACATTCTTTTTTCATTTCTAACAGCAATTTCAGGAGCTTCCATCGCAAGAAGTTTTTTTAATCTTTGATTTCTATGTAAAACTCGCTTATAAAGCTCGTTAATATCTGCACTTGCATGTTTTCCATTTTCAAGAGGAACAAGAGGTCTTAAATCTGGCGGAAGAACAGGTAAATAAGTAAGCATCATATATTCAGGTTTATTTTTTGAATGAATAAAAGCTTCTACGACTTTTAATCGTTTAATTAACTCTTTTTTCTTTGACTCAGATTTTGTAGATGAAATTTTATCTTGTAACTCCTCTTTCAAATCTACTAAATCTAAATTCTCCAAAAGATACTTAACTGCTTCCCCCCCCATTTGAGCTTTAAAATCATGAATAGCAAATCTTTTTTCAAGTTCATTATATTGCTCGTCGTTTAAAATATCATACTTTAAAACTTTGTTAGTTTTCTCCGTGTCGTAATAACTGTCTTCACCAGGCTCAATTACAATATAAGCTTCATAATATAAAACTCTTTCCAAATCTTTCATTTTTACACCAAGCAAAGTTCCTATTCGACTCGGAAGAGAATTAATATACCAAGTATGAGCTACAGGAATTACAAGTTCAATATGCCCCATTCGAATTCGACGAACTTTTGAAGTTGTAACCTCAACTCCGCATTTATCACAAATAACTCCCTCATATCTTTTTTTCTTATACTTTCCGCAATAACATTCATAATCTTTTTGAGGACCAAAAATCTTTGAACAAAACAAACCATCTTTTTCCGCTTTTGAAGTTCGATAATTAATTGTTTCAGATCTCTTGACTTCTCCGTAGCTCCAGCTTAAAATTTTTTCTGGACTTGCTAATCCAAATCTTAATTCGTAAATATTTTTTGGTTGTTCTTCAGTTTTTTTTGTTTTAAACTTTTCCATACTTTCCAAATTATTTAAATTTGACATTTTAACTCCAATCTTTTTATATAAAGGCTTAAAGCTCATCTAACATTGTGTAAAGATTTTTTACTTGCTTCTCAACTTCGTTTGGCTTACTGATAATTTCAACATCTAAGGCTAAAGCTTGTAATTCTTTTCGTAAAACAAATAAAGTCTCTGGTATTCCAGATTCAGGAATAATTTTACTTTCCGTAATCGCTTTGTAAGCTGTAAGACGACCGTCAACATCATCAGACTTAATTGTCAACATTTCTTTTAAAATATGAGCTGCCCCGTAAGCTTCTAATGCCCAAACCTCCATTTCACCAAATCTTTGACCTCCAAATAATGATTTACCTCCAACAGGCTGTTTTGTAACTAAAGAATAAGGACCAGTTGAACGAGCATGAACTTTTTCATCAACCAAATGATGTAATTTCAAAATATACATATATCCGACATTTACTCGCTCTTTAATTCTTTCACCAGTTCGACCGTCATATAAAACAGATTTCCCATCTTTTTCCATTTTTGCCAATTCAAATAACTTCTTAAATTCTTCTTTATTTACTCCTTCAAATACAGTTGTTGCAAATTTAACACCATTCGCCCAATCTCGTGCATATTTTAAAAGCTTCTCATCGCTTAAATTAGTTATAAATTCTTTTGCATTCATTAATTTAGCAACATCGACAATTGCAATCATTTTAGCTCTAAGTTCAGAAATAAAATCATCTTTTTGACTGTCAAGAATAGCTTGAATTTGCTCTCCAAGTTTCTTTCCAACCATACCTAAATGCATTTCCAAAACTTGCCCAATATTCATTCGACTTGGAACTCCAAGAGGATTTAATACAATATCAACAGGACGACCATCTTCCAAATATGGCATGTCAATTTCAGGAACAATAGTTGAAACAATCCCTTTATTTCCGTGTCGACCTGCCATTTTGTCTCCAACTTTTAACTTTCTTTTTGTAGCAATAAAGACAATTATTTTTTTCGCAACTCCATTTGGCAAAATATCATCTTTTTCAAGAATTTCCATTTTCTTTTCATGTTCTTGTCTTAACTTATCTTTTTCAGCTTGAAAACTTTTTTTACGAGTTGAAAACTCTTCTCGAATAGTGTAATGGAAAGCTTCCACCAAGTTATTTAATAAAAACCTATTCTCAACTTTTTTTACCTCATCGAAACTAATCTTCTCTCCAGCTTCATATCTTCGACCATTAAAATTAACTGCTTTTTCGAGAGGTGATTTCGATAAAATTGAAGCCAATTGAAGAATTTCTTCTTGATCAAGCATGTCTAACCTATCTTGATGTTCCTTCTCAATTTGTTCCCTAATATCCTTCTCAACCTGAATAGCTCTTAAATCCTTTTCATACTCTTTTTTAGTATAAATCTTGACATCAATAACAATTCCTTCTAATGAAGGCGAAGCAATTAAAGAACGATCTTCATACTGACCTGTTTTATCTCCAAAAATAGCTTTCAATAATCTGTCTTCAGCAGTTTGTTTATTATCTTGTTTCATGGCAACTTTGCCAACCAAAATCATTCCTGGTTTAACATAAGTCCCAATTTTAACAATTCCACTTTCATCAAGATGTGCAATTTGTTCATCTTTTGTATTTGGAATATCTCTTGTAATTTCTTCAACATTGCCTCCGCTCAATTCTCGAGCTTCAACACTTTTTTCATAAATATGAACAGAGGTAAATATATCTTCATGGATAATTCTCTCGCTAACAACAATTGCATCTTCAAAGTTATATCCATTCCACGGCATCAAAGCAACTAACATATTTTTCCCAAGAGCTAATTCACCTTGATCAATCGCCGCTCCATCTGCAATTACTTGTCCCGCTTCAACAAATTCCCCTTTTCTTACAATTGGATGTTGAGTAAAAGATGTGTTTTGATTAGTTCTAAGATTTCTTTGTAAGCTGTAATGATCAATAAATACATATCCATTTTCATCTTGTCCCATAATATAAATATTCTGAGCATCAACTTTTTCTACCACTCCAGATCTATTCGCTTTAATCGCTTCCCAAGAATCTCTTGCTATTAACTTCTCAACTCCTGTTCCAACCATTGGAGCTTCTGTAATTAATAATGGAACTGCTTGTCTCTGCATGTTTGAACCCATCAATGCTCGGTTAGCATCGTCATGCTCCAAAAACGGAATTAATGATGCTCCAATCCCAACTACCATATGTGGTGATAAATCAAAAAGTGTTACTTCCGAAGCTTTCTTTAATACAATTTCCCCGTTTTCTCGAGCTTCAACAATATCTTCAATAAATTCTTTTGTTTCTTCATTAATTTTATTTGAAGATGAAGCTATAATTTCTCCCTCTTCTTGAATTGCTGTTAAATAAACCACCTCATCGGTAATTCTTCCATTTTTAACAATCTTATAAGGAGCTTCGATAAAACCATGTTTATTTACTTTCGCATAAGTCGCTATCGTATTAATTAATCCGATATTTTGTCCTTCTGGAGTTTCAATTGGACAAATTCTTCCGTAATGAGTTGCATGAACATCTCGAACTTCATAACCAGCTCTCTCTTTTACAAGTCCTCCTTCTCCCAAAGCTGAAAGTCTTCTTTTATGGGTGATTTCTGAAAGTGGATTTGTTTGATCCATAAATTGAGAAAGTTGTCCTGTGCTAAAAAATTCCATAATCGCATTTGTAATCGTTTTGGAATTAATTAACTCATGTGGCTTATAATTGTTATTTGATTGATTAGAACTCCCTCCAATTTTATCTTTAATCGTTTTTTGTAACTTACTTAAACCATTATGTAAAGCATTTGCTAAAAGTTCTCCAATCGATCTAATTCTTCTGTTTCCTAAATGATCTCGATCATCAATTTTTCCATACCCATTTTTTACTTTGATGAGGTATTGCACTGTTTTAATAATATCTTGAGCGGTCAAAATTGTTACATATTGTGGAATATTTAATCCTAATTTATGATTCATTTTCATTCGTCCAACTTGTGTTAAATCATATCTCTCAGGATCAAAAAATAATTGTTTAAAAAAGTCTTTTGCAGTTTGAATACTTGGATTATTCTCGCTACTTTTCATAACCCGAAAAATTCTATAAATAGCTAATTCGTTCTCATCGCTTTTTTGCATATCATCTGACATACTTCGTTTTGTTGCTTTTAAATTTTCTTCATCTACAATAAAAGCATTAATAATTGAACTATCAACTTCGCTTTCTAAATCATCAACAATAGTTAAAGTATCAAGTCTCCCAAGATCATCAAAATTAATCTTTTCAATTTTTGTTAAACTTTCGTATATAATCTCACCATCACTGTTTTTTAATTCATCAAATAATACCCGCTCTCCAATTAACTCTTTAGGATATATAAGTTTCTCAATACCCTTCTTTTTCCACTGCTTAATTCGTCCTATTGTAATTTTCTTATCAGCATCAATTAATTTTTCACCGTTTTCAGCAATTAACTCATATCTAAAAGTCTTTCCTAAAAGTTCTTTTTCGTTAAATTTAAATAAAAATTTCTGATTTTTTTTATCTATTTCTAAAGTTTTAACCTCATAAAAAATTTTTAAAATATCTTTTTTCTTATATCCTAAAGCCTTTAAAATAACTGTAACAGGAATTTTTCGTCTCTTGTTAATCCGCATATATAAAACATCTTTTGTGTCATACTCAAAATGTAACCAAGAACCTCTATTTGGAATAATTTGAGCTGTAAAGATTTGATTCTTTGTTGTAGGTGATTCTTCCTCTTTGAAAATAACCCCAGGACTTCTATGAAGCTGATTTACAACAACTCTCTCCACACCATTAATAATAAATGATGTTCGATCTGTCATCATCGGAATATCTCGAATATAAATATTCTGCTCCTGAATTTGCTCAACTCCAACTTTATCCTTATTGGTGTTATCACTTTTATCCCAAGTAGTTAATCGAATTTTAATTTTTAATGAAATTGAATAAGTTAAACCCCGCTCAACACTTTCTCGAACACTATATTTTGGCTGAGTTACTTCCATACCTAAATATTCAAGATAAACTTTGTTTGGAATGTGAATTGGAAAAATAGATTTGAAAACTTTCTCAATACTGTAATCATTAAATACATTTCCAAGTTTTAAAAAATTTTCATAACTACTTTGTTGCAATTGTAGTAAATTCGGAATTCCAATTTCTTGTTTCGTTTTTGAAAAATCCACCCGTAGTCTGTTTCCAGATTTTAAGCTATTTAACATCTTACTTTTGTTAAGGTTTAATAAAATTAAACCTGTCTCCTTTCCATAATTAAATAAAATTACACAAATAACTTTTTTTATGACTTACTTTATAAAATAATATAGCAGCTTGTTGTTTTAATTTGAACACTTGTTATTCTTCTATGTTTATTATTGTGAAGCATTGATTAAAAAATTACCTCTTTAATCAATTTAATCCTTAAGTGTCTCGCAGTAGCAAGTATTTTTTATTGTTTCTTGATATAATCAAATTGTTTATCCTTCGAAGAAATTCAAAGTTTGATTTGAACGGTTTTAATAAATGCTATTTAATAACTTTTTTAGTTACTTCAAAAAGCAAACGAATTTAGCATTTACATCTAAATTTTCCTAAAAAAACTCAAAAATAAATACTTTCCGATACTTTCCGAAAAATCAAATTTTTATTAAGTTTTAGTATCTTAACCAGTTAAGTCCCAAGTTTTAATAGTGCAAAATAAACTTAAAAATCTCCACCCCCCCCATCTTTGTTTATAATTGAGTGATTAATGTTGTAACGTGGTTTATTCAGAGAAATTTTCTGATTAATTTCTCGACCTCCTCAACCTTTACGGCATTAATCAAACATTCTAAGGAGAGAGAAAAAAGTGTGAAGAATAGAAGGACGCGCCTATATTGGCGCTTTTTTATGCCCATTTCAAAAATTTCCAAAATTTTCAATTTACAGCCTTTTAGGGTTTATTCCTTGACAAGCACAGCATTTAAAACGCTTAAAACAGCGTTTATTATGGTTTTTAGGTAAATTTTTGCTGATTTTCAGAGGGGTGAGTGGCTTTACACCTCAAGAATCTACCTTGGAGCATTATTTGCTAAATTTTAGTGGTGCATGCAAATATCATACTTAAAGTCACCGTATTCAGAGCCAACAGCAAAACCCAGTTTTCTAAAATTATCTAATAATATCGAAGTTTGGATCAAGGCTTAACTTAAATATTTCTGGCTGAATCCTAGGGTTGATTTGTAACTGATCAAATGCAATTACAATGGTTTGCTCTAGTTCATTATTCATTGAAATGGCATGTAATAGGTTGTCTTTAAAGCCAAATTTTAATGTTTGGGTTGATGTGTTCGTTGTGTACCAGTCGATATGGTTCTCTTGATGAGAGAAAATTGGCAGATTTTGCAAGGTGCTGGGTTTGTTAATTAGCCAATAAAGAGGCGTTTGTGACAGATCTTGGATTTGTTGTAAGCTGGCTTGTTCAAGTTCAGTATCGACCAGCCATAGTTCATCATTATTCAGGAGTAATATTTGCTCATTAGGCTGTGTGGTGTGCCAGCGTAGTTGTTGCGGGCGTTTAAAAGTTAAAGTGCCCGATGTGGTGCTGAGCAGTGAGTGTGTGTCGCTGTAGGTTGTTTGGGTGAAATTGGCTTTGAGTGATTCAAGCGAATTAAAAAAATCAGCAAACTGATGGTTGGTGCTAAGCGCTGTATTGGCCCAAAAAATGGACAACACAACCAGGATTTTAGTCATCAGTATTGATCGGTTCTGGCGCTAAGACTTGACGGTTGCCAGCACTGTTCATGGTACTAACCACACCACTAGCCCCCATGTCTTCAATAATACGTGCAGCACGGTTGTAACCAATGCGCATGCGTCGTTGCAAGCTAGAGATCGAAGCACGGCGTGATGAAGTTACGATTTGTACCGCTTCATCATAAAGCGCATCAAGCTCACCAGTGACACCGCTACTGTTGCTACCTTCATGTGAATCAGCTGATTCACTATGAGCATTAAGAATGCCATCAAGGTAGTTTGGCTGTGAGTTTTTGCGCAAGAAATCAACCACACGAGTGATTTCATCATCATCAACAAAGGCGCCGTGGACACGGGTTAGGTGTGAAATACCTGGAGTCATATAAAGCATGTCACCCATACCGAGTAATTGTTCTGCACCACCTTGGTCGAGAATAGTGCGAGAATCTACCTTGCTTGACACTTTAAAGGCAATGCGGGTTGGTATGTTAGATTTAATTAGACCGGTGATAACATCCACGCTTGGACGTTGTGTGGCGATAATAAGGTGAATGCCAGCAGCACGCGCTTTTTGCGCTAGACGCACAATCAGTGCTTCCACACGCTTGGCTTTGGCACGGTCTTCTTGGGCGAGTGCACCGAGCATGTCAGCATATTCATCAATCACCAACATAATCAAAGGAAGTTTTTCGAGTTCGGGGGCAGTTTCCCCTTCTTCAGCTGTGTTGGTGTTAAAAGAAGGGTCTAATAATGGCGTGCCTTTGTTTTTGGCTTTTTTGAGTTTTTCGTTAAAGCCTTCAATATTACGCACACCAAATTTAGCCAATAATGAATATCGGCGTTCCATCTCATTCACACACCACCACAAGGCTGAGGACGCTTGATTCATGTCGGTTACCACTGGGGTGAGTAAGTGTGGAATATCAGCGTAGCAAGCAAGCTCAACAATCTTAGGGTCGATCATGATCATGCGTACTTCGTCAGGCTTGGCTTTGTATAACACACTTAAAATAATTGCATTAATACCAACAGACTTACCCATGCCGGTCGCACCTGCCACCAATAAGTGTGGCATCTTAGACAAATTGGCAATCACCGGTAGTCCGTTAATATCTTTACCTAGGCCCATCGTCAACACTGAAGCGGACTTAGCGAAGACCTCAGAAGCGAGGATTTCTTTTAGACTGATCATTTCGCGTTCAGCGTTTGGAATTTCTAATCCAATCACCGGTTTGCCTGGAATCACATCAACAATGCGCACGCTCTCAACCAGTAATGCTCTAGCAAGGTCTTTGTTTAGATTCATGATTTGTGAAACCTTAACCCCTGGCGCTAATGAAAGCTCAAATTGAGTAACGACAGGGCCTGGGGTAACGGTGGTAATACTGACCTCAAAACCAAAGTCTTTGAGTTTAATCTCTACTTGGCGCGACATGTCTTCGAGCGCTTGTTCAGAATAACCTGAAGTATTGGTACTGATTTCATCCAGTAAAGACAGATCAGGCAAACCACTTAAGGCTTTAGTGTTGAATAGATTGGACGAAGCAGGCGTAACTTTTTTGATTTTTTTATTGGATTTTATTTTAGCGGATTTAACTTTGGCTATAACCCCTGGTTTTTTGGTGTTGGTTTGTTTGGGTGTGATCACTAATTTTGCCGCTTTTTTAGCTTTTGCTTTTTCTCGATAGGCTTTAAACTTTGCCAATAATGCGCCAAGCACGCCGCCAGTTGAAGTGAAAATATTGGCCCATGAGGCGGTGCTGGCGATGCTAAAGCTAATCATCATAATACTTAGGTAGACAATAAATGAGGCAGAACCAAACAGTGTGCCAAAGTAGCCATGCATCATCTCACCAATCCAACCACCTGCAGGGTCAGCGGTATTTTGTGCCAGTATTGCAGCACTGAAGGCAACCATTACTATCATGGCAACCAAACGAATCATCGAGACAGAGCGATTAGCCGGTTTTTCCCCTGTGTTTTTGTGGATGTTGTAACCCAACCAAATCAACGAGATTGGGATTAAGTAAGCACTATAGCCTAGAATTGATAAAGAGATATCACCCAGATAAGCACCAAACACACCGGCCAAATTGATTACAGGTTCGGTTAGTGCAACATCACCTGACCATGGGTTTTCTGTTGGCGAGTAAGTAACCAATGCTGCAAAATACACCAAGCCCAAAGTGCTAAGTGCAATAAACAATACCTCGTTCATGGTTCGAGATCGTGGTTTTTGTGTGGTTTTTCTACTGCTTGAGGGGTTATTTTTTTTCAAGGTGATTTCAGCTTACTTTATAATGTTTGGAATAATAGAGTTTTTGTGTATAAGTATAAAGGATTGGTATTTAAATGAGTGAAAATAAACATTGTAAGACGTTGATTATTGGTTCGGGCCCTGCTGGCTATTCTGCTGCAGTGTATGCAGCAAGAGCTAACCTAAGCCCTGTGATTGTTAGTGGCATGGAGCAAGGCGGACAATTAATGAGTACTACTGACGTGGATAACTGGCCGGGTGACAATGAAGGTGTACAGGGCCCAGATTTAATGACACGTATGCAGCAACATGCTGAGCGTTTTGATACTGAAATTATTAATGACTACATTATCGATGTTGATTTTTCTAAACGACCATTTACACTGAATGGTGCAGCTACAACTTATACGGCTGATGCAGTGATTATTGCTACCGGTGCAAGTGCACGTTATTTAGGTTTAGAGTCAGAGGAAGCATTTAAAGGCAAGGGTGTTAGTGCCTGCGCCACTTGTGATGGATTCTTTTATCGTGGTCAGAGAGTGGCGGTTATTGGTGGTGGCAATACGGCTGTTGAAGAAGCATTATTTTTGTCCAACATTGCCGATCATGTCACCATTGTTCACCGTCGTGATAAGTTTTCTAGTGAAAAGATTTTGTCTGATCAATTAATTGAAAAGGCGAAGACCGGCAACATAACCATTGAATACAATCATAACTTAGATGAAGTATTGGGCGACGCCATGGGCGTGACAGGCTTAAGATTAAAAGGTAATGACGGCAAGACTAAAGAAATTGATGTGCATGGTGTATTCATTGCCATTGGCCATACGCCAAATACAGGTATTTTTGAAGGCCATCTAGAGATGAAACACGGCTACATTCAAATACAAAGTGGCACGCAAGGCAACGCCACACAAACCAGTGTTGAGGGTGTATTTGCAGCGGGTGATGTGGCAGACCACGTTTACCGTCAAGCGGTTACCTCGGCAGGCACAGGCTGTATGGCAGCGCTTGATGCCGAGAGGTTCATAGGCGAATAGTTCGTCATTATTAATAAGATTATTCGGTATAATTCTGACTTTTAAGGCCACATAGCTCAGTTGGTAGAGCAAGGGATTGAAAATCCCTGTGTCCCTAGTTCAATTCTAGGTGTGGCCACCATATTCAATAAAAAGCGCACCTTTCGGTGCGCTTTTTATTTGTAAGTTTGTAAAGGCTTATACGCCCGGCATATAATTCATGACTAAACCAATAATGACTAAGGTTAGAAACGCACCAGCTAACATGGCCATAACGACACACACTTGGGTAATTGCACATTTGGGTGAGCCAATTTCTTGACCATCATATTTCATCATATTTATTTTCTCCTCAAGATAAAAAATAGTTGTTTTATTACTTCAATTTCAATATTAACATAATTGAAAACCTTGGCATGACTATCATTATTGGCTAATATTGATAGGATCAGTCATGAGCTTTTACCTTAGTTTTATTCTATATTATGTTTTAATTATATAATAAACTTGACATATTAGAATTTCATGATATAATATGTTTCATGTTGCCACTCTCCCCCAAGAATTATTCTCTCCTCAAGAGATAAGGTGGCAGCATACCTAATTAACTAAAAGACAAATAAAATGAAACTAATGATTATGATTAACACGATTGCACTGGCGCTATTATTAGCGGCAACAAGTGCGTCTGCTGAGGCTTCTAAGCCTTACGCTGTGTTTAATCCATTAGCAATGTTTGATCTTGTACCGAAAACACCTATGCAAAGAGCAGACAGTGCTTTTTATAACTACGGTAATAAGGGTTATGATTTTGTGGTTGAAGCGTTACCAATACCGGTGGCTAGTGTGCCACATCAAGTAGCGAGCTTAGACAAGCGTTAATAAACAACGGCCGCACTCATTGTGACCTTACCTGCTTGATCAAGTAAATCTTTACTTACTCTAATTTTTAATTGCTCATTTTTGGGCTTTGTACGCATGCGAGCAGTGAATTTCTGACCCTCAAAAGACAACTTAATACGATAACCCTGAAGCGACTTTAAAATTCTTTTTTGATAACCTACCTTCCAACAACCTGGTGCCATTGATTGACAAGGTTTGCTGACCCTTTCAATTTTGTAATTCATATAGATTGGCTCAATAGAATCAATGCTGGCATTAATCACGTGTGTTCTTGCAAATACATTGTTAGAGAGAAGGAATAGTGTTGCTAGGAGTGCTAAGATTCCTTTGTTGGGGTATTGCTTAACGTCTTTACGCATACTTTTTAGCCCTTGTAATGGAAATAAATTTACAATCTATATTATATAGTTCTAATATTATGGTATAATAATACTTAGAAGATCATATTCTCTCCCCCGAGATATATTGCTTGATTTTCTAATAGGTAGTCGTTTTTTTTATTCTCCTCAAGTTTAGTTAGGCGGCTACCTCCTCCTCAAGATTTAAGCGCTTTACGGAAACCATAATAACAACATGCAAACACTTTGCAACACTATCATTAAAGCGTAATTTTATAATATACTGATTAAAGGCCAGAACTGGCCATAACATGATTACAACAGGGTTTTCTAGTGCAGTAGCTCTGGAGAAATATAGTCTTGTTTAGAAGGCTGTAGTGTTTCTTGGATAAGCAGAGTTCCTATGCGTACAAATTCGATAATTTCACTCAAGTCTTGTGCATTTTGTTCGTTATCGAGCACTTCGGCATCGAGTTTGGATATTTCACTAAAATCTTTAATCATTTCGAGTACGTCTTCATCGTTGGTAGAGATTTTTTGCAGCCCCAGACCGACTAAAAATCCTTGACACCACTGAATAAGTGTATCGGCTTGCTCTCTGAGCGCGCAATCTTCGTCTGCAATGAGTAGTTGAAAGTTTAGTGTGGCATCACTCAGCTGTAATAAGGTGTTGTTGTAGATCTGTGCGAGCTGTTCGTGAGCAGATTTTTCGCTAAGGTTATTAAGGTCAATACTAACCAACACTTCCCCCAACCAATCGTCTAGAGCTAAGTCAGGTTTGATACAAGCAAAACCGCACAAAATACCATGTGCGCTGGCAATGGTATCATCGGTATTTAAATGGTGTAGGACGCTTTTAACATCGTCATAGTCAATTAAGTTATCCATGATTAGGATTTACCCGCTAAGATTTCCATCACCGCCATACGTACGGCGATACCGTTGGTAACTTGTTGTAAGATAACGGATTGATTACCATCAGCAACGGAAGAGTCGATTTCAACGCCACGATTGATTGGCCCTGGATGCATAACAATGGCATCTGGCTTCGCCAGTGTTAGGCGTTCAGCAGTTAGTCCGTAATTGTCAAAGTATTCTTGTTCGTTAGGAATATCAGCCTCTAGCATGCGTTCTTTTTGTAGGCGCAGCACCATGACCACGTCACAATCTTTTAAACCATCTTGGATATTATCAAAGCATTGAACCGAAGCGCAGCGATCAGAGCCATATTGTAAACCGGCCGGTGCAATCAAGCGAATATCTGTTGTGCCCAAAGTTTTTAGCGCTTGAATATCTGAGTGTGCCACACGTGAATGGACAATATCGCCAACAATGGCCACAGACAAGTTTTGAAAGCTTTGTTTGTGCTGACGAATGGTGAGCATATCTAACAATGCTTGAGTTGGATGGGCGTTAGTGCCATCGCCAGCATTGAGAACAGCAACTCCTTGTAAATTTTCAGCCACGTGATGCGGTAGCCCACTTTGTTTGTGGCGAATCACAAACATGTCAGATCGGAAGAGCGTCG
>OFAY01000063.1_pt1 | contig 16795 bp, 17 predicted proteins | sample 1520371 | NCBI WGS metagenome assembly OFAY01 (sample SAMEA3696446, study PRJEB22514) | metagenome | biome: water; feature: marine; material: hydrothermal vent | place: Pacific Ocean | collected 2014-08-12 | depth 1521 m | reverse complement strand
ATCGTTTCCTGAAAACGGGATATTTTGACAATTTGGCTTTGTAATTAGCTGAAAATATTAAACATTTTTTTAACTCAGAAAGTTGAGTTATAAAATAGAATTGAGAAAAAACTCCATTTTCAGGAAACGATCTAAATAACTACTCAACTTTCGGGGTTGAAAATTTGCAGTCAACTCCTAAAAAATAGGGATTAAAAAATGCCATCAAAAAAATCTCTTGAAGGAATATTCTCGACAAGAGAAGTGGTTAAAATTGGCAGTGGTACAACCCAGAGGAAAATAGTCCAGAAAATTTATTGGTATGCCAGAGAAGTTGATGACAATCTAATCAAAATACAGGTATTAAATGATAATTTTGAACCACATGGCCCCGAAAAAACAATTTCAAAAAACACATTTTTAGCGAATTTTAATATAGAACCTAAATTTGTTGCATATAAACATCTTGGTTCAAACAGTAAAAATAAACAGGTAAAATCTCATACATTACAAGCCGATGCCAACGAAAATACGACAATAGCATATATGCAAGATATTTTCGATATTGCATTATTATATTTAAAAAATGGTCAAAACTCCAAAGCCACCAAAGCACTTGATAAATTGTTAGATCTGGATATCGAATTTACTAATAAATGTAAATGTACGTTTAACAATTTTGCAATTGACTTGCGTAAAAAAGATTTATACGATGAAGCTTTAAAATATTATAAAAAACTTCTTAGTGTGTCAAAAAAAGATGATGAAAATTTACACTTTAACATTGCACGCGTTTATTACTGTTTAAATAACTATAAAAACTGTATGCAACATTTAAAAAAAGCGTTACAAATTAACAGTCAATTTACTGTTGCTAAAAAATTTTTAAAATTTTTAAAAAAACAAAAATCAGTTACAGACTCGCAGACAGAGACAGTCATCGAAGATTTAACCGCAAAAAGTCAAAAATAACTATACTCAACTTTCGGAGTTCCGAAAGTTGAGAAATTCGAAATCCAAATATCAAAATCCGAAACAAATCCGAATTTTCAAATATTTAAATGACCAAAACACGGTTGATTTAGGCGATTTAAGCCAATGCGGATCGTTTTCTGAAAACTGAATACACTGACAATTCGACTTTGTAACTGATTGAAAATATTGAACATTTTTTCAACTCAGAAAGTTGAGTTAACTAGCCAATTGACTATGATAGGCTAATGAACTACTTTTAAAAATTTTAAAAAGTCAACTTTCAAAGAGGTGCTGGGTGAAAAAGGTACTGGTAGTTGAGAGCAGTAGTTTTTTCGGCACGGTTATAAAAAACAGGATCCAAAATGGACCCAATTTTGATGTTATATGGGCCAGAAATCTATCTGAAACTCTCAAAGAGCTGAATAATCCTGACAATAATTTCTTTGCTGCGGTTCTTGACCTTGATTTGCCTGACGCGCAACAGGGTGAAGTACTGGATAAAGTCATCGTCAAAGACATTCCAGCTATTGTTTTTACGGGCAATGTAAGCGAACAAATTCGTGAATTTGTCTGGTCAAAAAAAGTGGTTGACTATATTTTAAAAGAAGATCCCAACAGTGTCGATTATCTCATTGCCACTCTTAAGCGGCTTGAAAAAAATCCTGACATCAAAATCCTGGTCGTTGATGACTCACCTCTGTTTCGGAAAACCATTTCCGACCTCCTGCAAAACCATAACTACACAGTGCTAGCTGCTGGCAATGGAAAGGAAGCGCTGGAAGTAATTAATGAACACCCGGACATCAAGATGGTCATTACTGACTTTAATATGCCTGAAATGGATGGTTTTGCTCTAACTCAAAAGATTCGAGAAAGATACAGCTCAGATGAGTTGATAATTATTGGAATATCTTCTGAGCGTGACACCTATATGCCGGCGCGTTTTTTAAAGTACGGAGCAAACGACTTTATTGTCAAACAATCCTTTCTTACGGAAGAATTCTATTGCCGCGTCACTCAGCATCTGGATAGTCTGGAAAGGTTGCAGGCAGTAAAAGAAGCCTCCATGAAGGATTTTCTCACTGGCCTCTATAATCGTCGCTATTTCTTCGACTTTGGTCAAAAACTCTTTGCGAGCGCAAAACGGGACAACCTTACCCTTGCCTGTGCGATGATTGATATAGATTTTTTCAAAAAAGTAAACGATACTTATGGACACAAAGCAGGAGACCTGGTTCTGCAGCATGTTGCATCCACCCTTAAAAGCAGGATGCGCGGCACAGACATTATAGCCAGATTAGGCGGTGAAGAATTTTGTATTCTGGCAGTCAACCTGAAAGAAAATGACGCCAAAAAGGTATTTGAGGAGTTACGTCAGGCAATAGAAAAGTCATCTATTCAAATTGATGAAGACCAGACAATCAACGTAACCATAAGCACTGGCGTGGTTACCGAGCTTACTGATAACCTTGAAGATATGGTCAACAGGGCCGATGCCCTGCTTTACGAAGCCAAAAATAGCGGACGAAACAAAGTAATTGTCAATAAACTCAACTTTCTGAGTTAAAAAAATGTTTAACTCAACTTTCGGAGTTCCGAAAGTTGAGTTTAAGTAGTTCAACGAAATTATGTTGTTATTCACTCAACCGGGGTTCCGAAAGTTGAGTTAGACTCATTAAAGCCGCAAAATAAAAAAGGCAGCTCAGAAGGCTGCCTTTTTCTCTTTTTATGGTGCCGAAGGGGGGACTCGAACCCCCACGGGCGTAGCCCACTACCCCCTCAAGATAGCGTGTCTACCAGTTCCACCACTTCGGCGCTACACAAAAAAGAACAAAAACATGAATAGGTCTTTATATACCCTATTGAGCTGGTTGTCCAGCGTTTTCACTATTTTTACCTGAATTTTGGTGATTCTCCTCTGGCATTTTGTTTGCCTCTACAGGCGGCGCTACAGGCTGTTCTGTAACTGGCGCATCAAGCACGATGGATGCCTTGCGTGCAGTATGTTTTCTGGCACTCATATAAGTAAAGGTAAGGGAAGTACAGAAAAAGATTACTGCTGCCCCGGCTGTTAATCTGGATAAAAGACCGCCCGCGCCAGTGCTGCCAAAAAGGCTACTTCCGCCACCGCCAAAAATAACGCCCATGCCTTCTTTGCCTGACTGCAACAGCACCAGGATAACCAGGGCAATACAGGCAATAATATGGATAGTGATTATTAAAGTCTCCAATGAAAATTCCTCCTGAAACTAAATTCAGCTCAAACACTTATCTCATTCTGCCAGAACTATCTGACTGAAACTTTCAGCCTTCAAACTTGCACCTCCTACCAGGACCCCATCCACATTGTCAAGGGCAAGGATCTGGCCGGCATTATCAGGCTTTACACTGCCACCATATAAAATTCTTATCTCTTCATAAAAATTAACATATTGAGCCAGATCATTACGAATAAAAGTATGGGCCTGAACAATCTCCTCAGGGCCAGCCACTTCTCCGGTTCCAATAGCCCAGACCGGTTCATAGGCAATGGCCAGCCGGTGAGGCTGAATATCCTTTTCAACACCTGCAAGCCCTTTAGCCAGTTGACGATGCAGGACTTCTTCCACCTGTCCTTTTTTGCGTTCCTCAATCTGTTCACCAACACACAGAATAATATTTAGTCCCTTTTCCAGACCAAACTGAACTTTTTTTCCCACAAATTCATCGCTTTCTCCCAGGATGTGCCTGCGTTCAGAATGGCCGGCCAGAGCATAAGAGCAACCTAAATCTTTAAGCTGTACAGGGCTTATCTCCCCTGTATATGCACCCTCCCCGGCAGGGTAAAAATTTTGTGCGCCCAGTGAGTAATTTTCTTCTCCCAAAAAAACTTCGCCAACTCCTTTTAACAAAGTAAAGGGCGGAATTAAGAGCACTTCCCTGTCTGCAGGCAAGTTCTGCCTGGTTGCCACCATAAGTTCTCGGGCCGTTTGCACACCATCATTCCAGGTTTTAAACATTTTCCAGTTAGCAGCAATTAACTTCTTCATTGTCCGCACTCCTCCAGAGCCTTAAAAGCAGGCAGTTCCCTGCCCTCTAAAAATTGCAAAAAAGACCCACCGCCAGTGGAAATAAAACTGAATTTCCCGGTCAGCCCGGCTTTGTGGATCAAAGCATCGGTATCGCCTCCTCCCACAATGGTCAGTGCATCAAGACTGGCAATGGTCTCAGCCAGATTTTTGGAGCCCATGGCAAAATGTGAATTTTCAAAAGCACCCATAGGGCCATTCCAGACCACTGTACGAGCACATTTTAATGCCTCTGTAAACAAGATATGAGTTGCAGGTCCTATATCCAGGGCCATCTCTTCCTGAGGGATATCCTGGTACGGACAAACTCCAGAGCCAATTTCTCCATCTGGTCCAGTTCCAGCAATAAAATCTACAGGTAAATAAAGACTAACTCCCTTTTGTCTAGCCTTTGCCAGAATCTCCCTGGCCTCTGGAATAAGATCTTCCTCTACCAGGGACCTGCCCATATTCACACCCTGTGCCCGCAAAAAAGTATTGGCCATTGCCCCGCCGATGAGCAAACAATCAACTTTATCCAGTAAGCTGTTTAATATCCCCAGCTTGGATGAAACCTTTGCCCCGCCAGACACAGCAACAAAGGGTCGCTCAGGATTTTGCAAGGCCCTGCTCAAATACTTCCACTCCTTTTCCAGCAAAAGACCTGCACAACATACTGAAATATTTTTTACCACTCCCACTACTGAAGCATGGGCACGATGGGCAACTCCAAAGGCGTCATTGACGTAAACCTCTCCCATCTTTGCCAGCTCACGGGCAAAATCAGGATCATTTTTCTGCTCCCCGGGGTGAAAGCGAAGATTTTCCAGAAGCATAACCTGCCCTGGTTTCAGGTTTTGAGCCAGGGCAAAAACTTCCTCCCCTATACAATCCGGCGCCATAATCACATCTCTGTCCAGCAACTCTTGCAGCCTTTCAGCCACAGGTTTAAGGGACAATTTGGGTTTCTTTTTTCCCTTAGGCTTGCCAAGATGAGAACAAAGAACAAGACTGGCGCCCTTATCTAAGATGTAATTGATTGTAGGCAGGCTAGCTCTGATTCGATTGTCATCAGTGATGACCCCATCATCTAAGGGCACGTTATAATCTACACGCATAAGAACCCTTTTACCCTGAATATCAACCTGATCCAAAAACAGCATACGCTTCTCCTTGTCCTGATTTTTGAGTCCTGTTAATGGCGAACAAGCGGTCGCCATCGATACTATTCATATAAACTAGGTGATAATTAATAGATAGCCAGAACGAAGAGCTCACAAATTTTTGCCTGCTTTAATTTAATACCAATAAAAATTCAACGTGAATTTCATCTCCCTTTTACAGAATAATTTGAAAACTGACGCTATCGCTGATTGAATTTTTTCATTTAGAGATTATGTTTAAGGTTAAGGGCTAAGACTTAAAAACTCTCAGTCCCCGGTACTCACTACTCTCTCATTCTAAGAGGAAGGGGGACATAAAACTTCAACATTACCCCTGAACATTGAACAAAAAATGGAACCAGTTTATATTAAAACCTATAAATCCGGCGAGTTGCAAAAAAAGATCGCCCGGTTCAAACAGATTTTAAGTAATTGCACCCTTTGTCCCCGTAACTGTCGTGTCCGACGTACAGAAAACAAATCGGGGGTCTGCAAGACTGGCCGTTTAGCACAGGTTGCCAGCTTTGACCTCCATTTTGGGGAAGAGTCACCTCTGGTTGGTCACGGAGGGTCCGGAACCATTTTTTTTGCCCATTGCAATTTAGGGTGTGTCTTTTGTCAAAACTATTCTATCAGCCAGACCGACACCAGATTTCAGGAAGTTTATCCCAATCAATTGGCCTTTATCATGCTGGAGTTACAGAAAAAAGGAGCTGAAAACATCAACTTTGTCACGCCCTCTCATGTTGCGGCCCAGATTGTAGAGGCCTTACCAGAAGCAATTGAGCAGGGCCTTGATTTGCCCCTGGTTTATAACACCAGTTCCTATGATGCTCTCAACACCCTCAAATTGCTGGATGGAGTCATAGATATTTATCTTGCTGACACAAAATTTATCTCTCCCGGACACTCCCAAAAATACGCCCATGCCACTGATTATCCCGAAGTAGCAATGCAGGCTATCCAGGAAATGTATGCCCAGGTAGGCGGCATAGTGCTGGACGAACAGGGCCGTGTCCGAAAGGGTTTAATGATAAGACACCTGCTGATGCCTGAAGACATTGCCGGCACAGAAGAATGGCTGGATTTTCTTCACCAGCAGGGAATGCAAGACGTCTATTTAAATATCATGGATCAATATCATCCTGCTGGTCAGGCGGACGAATTTCCAGAACTAATGAATAGAATCAGCTATACGCAGTGGGAAAGGGTCGTGAACATGGCCCGGAAAATGGGCTTTAAATACATTGATGAAGGTAGCTCCAGAATTTTTAAACAGTCGCTCCGCCACTTCGCGGCTAAGCTATTTTAGGCCTTAGGGCTAAAGGGACAAAATGAAACCATATTGGAAGCATTTCTACCATCAGGCTGATATTGGCATTATTGGGGCCGGTCCAACCATTCCTGCCGCCTTTGCGCAGGCAGGGCTGGCTTTAACCGCGGTGATCACAGATATAGACAAAGTGCTGCCTGTTCAGGAAAAAACAATTTTTATTGAGGCCCCTGACCTGGACATTCTTTTTTTTGATTATATGAATGAAGTAATTTTCCTCATCTCCACTCAGGGGATGCTTTTTTCAGAATTTACAGTCACAATTGAAAATCTTAGCCTTCGGGCGACAATAAAGGGCGAACCAATAGATGCACAAAAACATGCCCCGGCAGCTGAAGTCAAAGGAGCAACTTTTAGCGGGCTAAAGGTGTTTCAAAACAATGAAGGAGTCTGGATTGCAAAGTGCATAATTGATGTTTAATCTCAACTTTCGGAGTTCCGAAAGTTGAAAAATTCGAGAGCCGCCTGCAAAAGTAAATTTCTCTGTGCAGGAACAGGTGGCGCACTCAATTTTTTCATCCTTCATACTTCATCCTTTAACACCAGGAGCTGTTATGGATTTTTCCTGTCTAAAAAAAATAGGTCACTGGACATGGCAGTTAATGCCGGAAGATCGTATGCGGGTTCCAGCTATATTTTTTGCGAGCGAAACGCTATTAGCGGAAATGGACCAAAAGGTGCTGGAACAATTATCCAATGTGGCCACCCTGCCAGGCATTGTTGCCGCAAGTATGGCCATGCCTGATGCCCATTGGGGATATGGCTTTCCCATAGGCGGAGTGGCCGCTTTTGACCCTGACCTGGGCGGAGTCGTTTCAGCCGGAGGTGTTGGATTTGATATTGCGTGTGGAGTCCGTACTCTTCTTACAGGCATACACTTTGAAGAACTTTTGCCCCGGAAAAAAGTCCTGGCTGACCTTCTTTTCCAGACCATCCCTGCTGGTCTTGGTTCAAGAGGAAAACTCAAAGTCAAAAACAAAGAAATGGATGCGCTACTTTTTCACGGCGCGAAATGGGCTGTTGATCAGGGTTTTGGAGATAAAAATGATCTGGACAAAATAGAAGAAAAGGGAACAGCCAGAGGAGCCAGGCCAGAGTTTGTTTCTGCAAAGGCCAAACAAAGACAGGAAAGGGAAATGGGTACCCTTGGCTCTGGCAATCACTATCTTGAGGTACAGATCATTGAAGAAATTTATCATCAAAAAGCTGCCCGGGCCTTTGGCCTGCGTCCGGGCGATTGTGTAGTCACCATTCATTGCGGTTCAAGGGGCCTGGGACATCAAATAGCTACGGAATTCATGCGTCTGATGGTTGTGGAGGCCCAGAAGCAAAAAATTTATCTTCCTGACCGTGACCTTGCCTGTGCGCCAATCCATTCTGAAACCGGACAAAAATATCTGGGGGCCATGCGCGCGGCCATAAATTGCGCTCTGGCCAATAGACAAATTTTGACTCACCTGGTCAGACAGACCTTTGATGCTGTTTTTCCGGGAATTAACATGCCTTTGCTTTATGATGTTGCCCATAATACGTGCCGGGAAGAACTCCATGAAATAGCTGGCCAGAAAAGAAAACTCTTTGTCCACAGAAAAGGTGCCACCAGGGCATTTGGCCCTGGTCATCCTGATTTACCATTAGAATACCTGGAAGTTGGTCAACCTGTTTTAATCGGCGGCAGTATGGGCACTTCATCTTATATCCTGGTTGGCACTGAAAAAGGCATGAAGTTGAGTTTTGGGTCAGCCTGCCACGGTGCAGGCCGGATCATGAGCAGAAAGCAGGCCAAAAAAAGGTTTACAGGCCCACAAATTGTTCAGGAGCTTCTGGAACATCAGGGCATTGAGATTCGCGGCCATTCCTTTCGCGGACTGGCTGAAGAAGCTCCAGACGCGTACAAAAATATTGCAGAAGTAGTTGAGGTTGCGCACCAGGCACATTTAGCGTATAAGGTAGCCCGGCTTAGACCGATTATTTGTATCAAAGGGTAAATCCTGAGTCAGTTTGGTGCAACCGCCTGTTCCCGTGCGATGTTATGGATATTTTTACTCAAATTGCTGAAGAAAAAATTCGTGAAGCCCAGGCTAAAGGAGAATTTGACAATCTTCCAGGAAAAGGTAAACCTCTAAACCTGGACGAGGACAATCATGTCCCTCAGGAATTAAAAATTGCCTACAAAATCCTCAAAAATAGCGGATATATTCCGCCAGAGCTTGAGCTGCAAAAGGAAATCAACACAACTCTGGATCTTCTAAAACATTGTACTGACGAACGTGAAAAATACAAAAAAATTCAAAAATTAAATCTGTTGATTACCAGAATGAATATGACGCGAAAAGTGCCAGTTAATCTGGAACAGGATCAGTTCTATTATGAAAAAATTGTGGATAAGGTTAAAGTTAAAAATAAATAAACCAAAAAAGGAGATTTTATGGCTAAAATTCAAGACGGAACAGTGGTAAAAGTCCACTACACCGGCAAGTTGAACGACGGAACAGTTTTTGACACTTCAGATGGGAGAGAACCGCTGGAATTTACCATTGGTCAGGGCCAGGTCATTCCTGGCTTTGAAAATGCAGTTAAAGAAATGGAACCGGGCGAGAAAAAAACAATTACCATTCCTTCTGATGAAGCCTATGGCCCCCATAATCAGGACATGGTTATTCAGGTTCCTAAAGAACATCTGCCAGCAGACATTCCCCAGGACGCTGACGCTATTGGTCAGCAACTGCTTTTGCGCCATCCCAGCGGACAGGAATTTCCTGCAACCATTGTGGCTGTCAGCGAAGACCAGATTACTCTGGACGCCAATCATCCACTTGCTGGACACGACCTTACATTTGACATTGAACTGGTTGCTGCCAATCAGGGCGCTGTTTCCTGTTCTTGCGGCCCATGCACGGCCTGCTCGTAACACCCCATTTTGATCTCGAACCAAAGGCGGCTAAAAAGCCGCCTTTCTTTTTTCTACAGTCATCCTGGTCACCTCAAGCACAGGCTCCAGTTTACGCATACTTTCAATGGCCCGGTACAAATGAGTGCTGTTGTGAACCAGAATTGTGAAAACAAGCTCTGAGCGGCCATCAACATTGGACCTGAAACTTCCAGAGTCTATATCAACATCTTCATCTGCCAGAAGTTTGCTGATCAGGGCCAACACGCCCTTTTTATTTTCACAAATGATTTTAATCTTTGCAGGAAATGCCTTTTCTACACCTACTTCCCAGGCAACTTCCAGAATCCGTTCTGGTTCCATGCGCTCCACATTGGGACAATCAGTAGTATGGATGGTCACCCCTCTGCCCCTGCTGATATAACCAATAATTGGATCACCAGGAACAGGATTGCAGCATCTGGCAAACCTGAGCAAAACATCTCCAATCCCTTTGACGCGTACCCCATCCTTTCTGGGCCGCTTTTGACGCTCTTTTTCATCTTTTATAGATTCCAGGCCTTCCTGCTCAGGTTCTGGCTCATCTTTGGGCAGTAAACGATTTAAAACCTGCCTGGGAGTAATTCTGGCATAGCCAACAGCAGATAAAAGATCATCTTCGCTTTTATAGGAAAATTCATGGGCAACTTCTTCCAGACGTCCTTCGCGCAAAAGTTTGGGAATATTCAACCCAAGTTTCCTGCCTTCTTTTTCCAGAACCTCCCGGCCAAGGGCAATGCTTGTTTCCCGCTCTTCATTACGGATCCAGTGCTTTATTCTGGTTCTGGCCTTGGCTGTCTTTACAAACTTTAACCAGTCACGGCTGGGATGCCTGTGTGGATCAGTGATAATTTCAACAACATCACCGTTTTTTAGCCTGGTGTTAAGTGGCACTAACCGCCCGTTGACTTTTGCGCCGGCACAACGATCACCAACCTCTGAATGAATCATGTAGGCAAAATCAACTGGAGTAGCGCCCTCTGGAAGCTCCTTGACTTCGCCTCCTGGAGTAAACACATAAACTTCGTCCTGAAACAGATCAAAACGCAGCGAAGCCATGAACTCGCGCGGGTCTTTGAGTTCCTGCTGCCAATCAAGAATCCTGCGCAGCCAGCTAAAACGTTCGGCATCCTTTTCTTTAAGCTTTTCTCCGCCTTCTTTATATTTCCAGTGTGCAGCCACACCATATTCAGCCAACTGGTGCATCTCTTCAGTCCTGATCTGAATCTCAATGCGCTCGCCATCAGGGCCAATGACAGTTGTGTGCAAACTCTGATACATATTGGCCTTGGGCATGGAAATATAGTCCTTAAACCTTCCATGCACAGGCTTCCACATGGCATGAACCAGGCCCAGAACCGCATAGCAATCCTTGATACTCCTGACGATAACCCTGAAAGCAATGAGATCATAGACCTGATCCAGTGTCAGGCCCTGCTGGGCCATTTTATGATAAATACTGTATATATGTTTGACCCGACCGGAAACGCGGCCCTGAATACCATTGTCTTCCAGTACCTCTTCTATCAGCTTGCACACCTTATCAATATATTGCTGACCGGTTGTCTGGTGTCTTTTGATGCCGTCTTTGATCTGATGATATATGTCAGGCCGGCTGTACTTGAGACTCAAATCCTCCAGTTCCACTTTCAAGCGATAAAGACCAAGACGGTTGGCCAGAGGAGCATAAATATCGAGTGTTTCTCCGGCAATAAGCCTTTGTTTGATCTCCTTTTGAAACTCCAATGTACGCATATTATGCAGTCTGTCTGCCAGCTTGACCAGGATAACCCGAATATCGTCAGCCATGGCCAGGATCATCTTGCGAATATTTTCTGCCTGGGCTTCCTGCCTGGAATCAAACTTCATTTTGCTGATTTTAGTCACACCATTTACAATTCTGGCCACCTCCGGCCCAAAATTCGAGTCCAGTTCCTCAAGAGTTGTGCTGCTGTCCTCAACCGTGTCGTGCAAAAGACCAGCAGCAATGCTTGCTGCATCAAGACGCATCTCCGCCAGGATATTGGCCACCTCCAGAGGATGAGAAAGGTATGGTTCACCGCTAAGGCGAATCTGACCAGCATGAGCTGCCGCTGAAAATACATACGCCTTCTGAATCAGAGCCTGATCAGAAGCAGTCAGGTAGGGCGCAACCTTATCTAAAATCTCATTAATGCGGATCATAATTAAAATACCACAGCCTGGAACCAATAAATTTCAGTTTGCCTTTTTTGCCAGCAATTTAAAGGAAGACCGGCCTTTTGACAGGTATGGGCAAGAAATGTTTCCCTGTCCCAGCCCCACTCAGTTGCCACCTGCGGCAAAAGAAGGCCAGAGTTGTAGCCTTTTCGTATCAACAATCCATGCTTGCCTGGCACAATTTTATTAATATCAGTCACTTTTTCCAGGGGGCTTAAAATGGAAATCTCTATCTCCACTTTATCAAGCTCCTCCCTCGCAAGAGGAGGAAACCTTGGATCTTCAAAAGCTGCAGCCCTGGCCATTTTAATAATGGTTTGCGTAAGCGGCTCGTCACCAACTATGTGCCCAATACAGCCACGTAACTGGCCATTCATTTTCAATGTCACAAACGCCCCAAAATGTTCGTTCAACTTCTCAGATGGAGGACCAGGTAACTTGATCTCCTGCCCCTCCAGCCTGGCCTTGATACTTAAATAAGCCAGTTCCTTTAAATACCTCTTTTCTTCATCACTTAATTCAAATACAAAATCATCCATCTCTACATCCCTCCTTTTTATCAGCTTATCCAAAGAGAAATTTTGTCTTTTGTCAAATATGAAGATTGCCTTCTGCCACAATGGGTTGAGGTTAGTTAAAATTATTTTTTTACAAATTAACACTTGATTTTTTTTTCAACAACACATATATACCTTTCTCTCTTTTGGCGAGGTAGCTCAGTTGGTCAGAGCATGCGGCTCATATCCGCAGAGTCGGGGGTTCAAGTCCCTCCCTCGCTACCAGAATAAGAATAACGCTCTTGAAGGATTACCTTCAAAAGTTTTTCTTTCTGGCTCTTGCCTTCTGGAATTTTAGGACTTATTAGTATTTTATCAAAATTTGCTCATTGATTTATCGAATGTATAAATCATGGCATTTAATTACCCCTTATCGACCAACTTTTAAAAAGAAAGGGGGCGCCATGGTTTCGACGGGGACGGTTGAAGCCAGGGTTGCAGGCCGAGGTGCTGCGGGGACCTCGTAAAACACGCAGCAACAAAACAAATGCCAACGATTACGAATACGCAATGGCTGCTTAATTTTTAGCCACGCTTCTCTGGCTGATGCCTGATAGGCTGGAAGAAGCGACGACGCATCAGGCTGGCCTCCAGATTGAGTCTGACAATTCTGGAGGTGAGAACTTCTTCAGACTGGTTTTCAGGATGCCTGACCAGGGGCTTACCTGAAAACGAGACTCTAAACCTGGTCTAAGCCTGTAGAAGCCTTGAGCGGAGCGTTCTCGGACGGGGGTTCGACTCCCCCCGCCTCCACCAATTTCCTTTCAATTATCAATCCTTTCGGATAGTTATATCTTCCGGTTTTTCAAAACCCGACACCAGATCATTATCAATCATCATTAAAGGTTGTATTTCCATACGCGGCCAGAACAGCCTGTTCCATACGGGCAATTTCTTCATCCGACAGGAAATCAAAATAACTCGCGCTTTTGCGTGCCGAGAGTCTGCCATTGTTCTGCAGGCAGAAGCGAATGAAGAGGTCGATCTTCCGGTCGGGCATATCCACGATCTCCTGGATGGCTCTTTTAGTTTCATCGTAGTTGGCCAGGAACTCCAATTCGCGGGCAAGTTCCGTGTCAATGGTCTGTTTAATGAATCTGAAAAGAGCCTCCACCTGGGGCGTCATATCAATATAGCGGTACCACCTGACAGTATCGTTGTGCACAGTCATGTGACCTTCTTCATCGAGTGAGTATTCCACCAGAGGCATAAGACGCCGCGAGAATGCTTCCAGAGAGGCATCATAGTCGGCAGGATTCTTCAGCATTGATGCTGATATGGGAAACATAACGCGTTGAGGCGTAAATCCTCTGCGGGCAAGAATGTTGTGAATCAGGAAACGGTGAATGCGGCCATTGCCGTCCTCGAACGGGTGCAAAAAAACAAACCCATAGGCAATAACAGCAGCATGAATCACCGCGGACACGCCACTTGCTTCCATGCGCTTGTGAGCGGCTACCAGGCCATCCATCAGATCGGCCAGATCCTCTGGTTTTGGGCCTACAAAGTGTATCCTTTCCCTTTGCCAGGCAACTGTCTCTCCCACATAATTCTGGCTCTTCCGGTAGTCGCAATCGCGAAACCGTGGTTCAACAATGCGATTTTGAAGCTCGATCAAACGCGATTTTTCGCAGAAGTCTTCCTGTTCTGCCAGTTGAAGCAGCGTTACAAATCGCTCGGTCCGGGTCGATGTGGGCTTGATATGTTCAATCTCAAAAGATGATTTTGTCTCCTTGCTGTACAGATAGCCGAGTGCCCTCCTCAACAATTCCGGAGAATAGGCAGACACGACCTCGCGGCACCGTGCGGGAAGATCAGCTGCTTCAAAGTCGCGCAGAGTATCGGTGCGGCGAACCGTCGGGCAAAATCGCCGATCACCCAGTAAATTATCGTTGATTCGCTGACGACGAACCTGGCGAGCCGGGGTGATGGTATAGTACTCATCCGGTTCGAGCAAATCAATGTAGTTGCCCTGTTTCACGTCATCCAGTGGCAGCGTTTTGCCAGTCAAAAACTCGTACAGATACCACAACCGCCTGGCGTATTTGCCGGTTGGTTTAGACCGGACATATTCGAGGATCTCTTCCTCACCAACCTCCTGAAACAGGCTGGCGAGTATAGCGAGATTCGTACCGTCATACTTGAGTGCAAATTCCAGATGATCGCCCAGAGTATCCCCTGGCCAATACTTAGGCGGATATACCTCCTCAACTATGCCCCCGCTCGAGTCGATCCGGTGGATTCCGCTGGTCGTCACCAGGGACCTGTGCCAATTGGGAATGACATCGAGACCGTACCGGTCGATAAGTGCCGCATACCCTGCGAGTCTGCAAGTTGATCTATCCTGATCCTTTTCAGCCATGATTTCCTCTGGAAAAGTGATTACGACACAAGAAATATCGTTATATTTTAACCTAAGTCAAGAAAAATAATTACAGGAGACTTTCCATAGCACTCTCGACCCAACAAGAAAAACAGTTACAATCAACAGGGCAATCGCACCTAAATTTCGTTGATAATTAACAACTTTTTTCCTGTCCCTATTTTCCGTTAGCCCTGAATCGGGGGCTTTTTTGTTCTTGACATTTTAACCATATTGGTTAATCTCTCCCTTAGAGGATAATATGGAAAAAAGACGGCCACATTACAACCTTTCCACAATACAGGATTTTATAAAAGAAAAAAAATATTTTATTACTGGTAGCGCGTATACAGGAGCGCTCGCATTAAGTTTTGATGAGGATGATATTTTGAATGCTGCAATGAGCTTGACCCATAAAAATTTTTATAAATCAATGACAAGTTATAAAAATCATAAAATATGGCAAGATGTTTATCATCTTACATACAAAGACGTTAAACTTTATATTAAACTTCAATTAACAGATAAAGCAGTCGTTATTTCTTTTAAAAAGAAATAGAGGATAAATATTATGAAAGAATGTCCAATTTGTGGTAATGACAAACTAACAAGAGATATACGCAACGTTGTTTTCGAATATAAGGGCCAAAAGATAACAATAAAACAGCCTGGCCTTTATTGTGATGAATGTGGAGAAGCTTTTTATGATAGCAAGGATATAAAAGCTACCAAAAAGGAACTTGCTGATTTTAGGCGCAGGATTGACAACCTGTTGACAGGAGAGGAAATCAGAAGAATTAGAAAGAAACTTGGTCTTACCCAAAAAGAAGCCTCTTTGCTCTTTGGCGGTGGAATCAGGGCCTTTTATAAATATGAAGCAGGTGAAACCAATCAAACCAGACCTGTTGACTTATTGTTAAGACTCTTAGATAAAGGCAAAATAAAGATTCAGGATATAAAAGAAGTGGTCAGTTAGGCAGTGTTACCTACACAGTATCAGGTTTCGTTTCCCCTCTGTGTCAGGGTAGATGTCAGTGGATGGTATGGACATGCCGGTTTAAAAACTACCAGAGGTGCATCTATAGGGAATATGTATATGAGGTTGGAGCAATAGATGCTGGCAAGGGAGCAGTGATAGATGAGGAAATAGGTCAAGTATTATTTGCCTGTCCCTGATTTTCCTTTTCTCTGGTTAAATTGGTTGCTTGCTGGGGACTGGCGATGGCTGGGCGTTAGCCCAGACAGTGCCTATCCCCAGAGATGATCTATCGAGTTAAAGTTCACGGATTCAGGATCCTATTTTAATCCTAATTGTTTTCTGATCAGGTCACAAAGAGTGTTTTTAATCTCTGAATGTCTGGGAACTGGTGCCTTTTTACCATTCCTGGGATTTACATAAATATCATGTCTTGAACCATATCTTTTTAAATAGCAACCAGCTTTCACCACTTCTTTAATAAAATCTTTCCTTTTCACATCTGAAATTCCAATTCCTTTTCAAATACTTCCCTGGGTGGTAATAAATCGTCCTCTTCCATCATAAGTTGATATACTTCTTTTATATTTTCCTCTAATTCCTCCAGGGTTTCCCCTTGAGTAAAGACTCCTGGCACCTCTTTTAGTTTTCCTACATACCATCCATCATCGATCCAATACTCAAGTGTAAACTGTTTTCTCATACTTTAATCACCTTTATTTCCTTAATTATTTCTAACGAATCTGTAGAAAAACTCTTTTTTTTCAAGGATTACTTTTTTTGATAATTTAAATTTTCAACCACGACTTCTGAAAACCTTCTACCTTCTAACCTTACTTTTCAAACCTCATATCCCCTTTATCTCCACTTTTTTTCAACCCCTTTTTCGCACTCTTATCCAACTTATTCCTCTTTCTCAACCACCTGGGCACCCTCTGTGTCAGGGTAGATGTCGCCTCAAAATTGGGAGGACATCAGCATCAGCAAACAGTGCTCCACCAGCCATCAGCAAGTCAATATGCTGAATCCTGAACACCTCTTTTTCTTCATCTCTAAAAAATACCCCATCAATCTTCATCCTTCATCCCTCATCCTTCATCCTTTCAAAATCTCCCCTGCTCTTTTCTCAAACTCAAACATTTTGCAACCTCTTTAGCGAATATACTCCTGCATCTCCAATCACTCGCACAAATTGACGCTCTTCCTTTGAACCCAGAAGACCCTTTATCTCCTCAAACACTTCCCGCACAAATCTCTTGCTGCCCAGCACTCCTG
>OFAY01000060.1_pt1 | contig 17717 bp, 19 predicted proteins | sample 1520371 | NCBI WGS metagenome assembly OFAY01 (sample SAMEA3696446, study PRJEB22514) | metagenome | biome: water; feature: marine; material: hydrothermal vent | place: Pacific Ocean | collected 2014-08-12 | depth 1521 m | reverse complement strand
CTATTTGGACCGTTTCCTAAAAAAGGGATACTCCATTAATTTTGTTTTGTAATTGACTGAAAAAATTGAACATTTTTTCAACTCAGAAAGTTGAGTAATTGTTTGAAATTTTGAGCTGAAAGTTCTATCTTAAACCACCTTGCATAGGTGGGTGAGCCTTGACGCAAATCAACAACCACATCACACACCGATCCTCTGGTTACCCGAACCAATTTAGTTTGGGCAAAAGGAGGGATCTGAAAATGAAGCCCACGCAGGACACCTCTGGACCTGGAAAGGGCATGGTTGTCCTGGACAAAATTATATTTAAAGCCATGTTGTTCAAACAAGGCCTGGTTATAGGACTCCATGAAAAACCCGCGATGATCTTCAAACACACGGGGTTCTATAATAAACAGGCCAGGAAACTCAGTGGAGATAAAGCGCATTGTTTTCTCCTTCAATATTAGCCTCTGGTCTGTAGCTTAATTTTAGCCGGGAAACAAGAGAAAAGCCGTGGACAATAAACAAATTTATAAACAACTCTCCTCTTCACTTAAGGATTTAAAAGAACAGAATCTGCTGCGGTCCATTCCTGATATAGATCAGGGCGCGGATTTATATTTAAATTTTCAGGGGGAAAAATTACTCAATCTGGCCTCCAATAATTACCTGGGCTTGAGTCAGGCAGAAGTTTTAAAAAAAGCAGCCTCAGCAGCCATCAAAAACTGGGGGACATCATCTGCTGCTTCACGTCTGGTCACTGGAAATTTTTCCCTGTACAGTGAACTGGAGGTTGCTGTAGCCAGATTTAAAACACAGGAAAAGGCCCTGGTTATTGGCTCAGGATACATGGCCAATCTATGCCTTATGACCAGCCTGGCCCGGAGAAAAACCCTTGTCTTTTCAGATCGTTTGAACCACGCCAGCATCATTGATGGCATTATTCTTTCAAGGGCCAGACATATCCGGTATCGCCATAATGATATTGAACATTTACAATACTTATTAAAAAAACATGCTTCAGCCGCGCAAAAAATTTTAGTCACAGATACGGTCTTCAGTATGGATGGAGACCTGGCCAGACTGGAAGAGATTGTAACCCTTTGCAAAAATTTTAATGTTTTCATCGTGGTTGACGAAGCCCATGCCACAGGAGTGTTTGGCAAAGGCCGGGGACTGGCCCATGCCCTGGGCCTGGAAAAGGAAATAGACATCCACATGGGCACATTCAGCAAGGCCCTGGGATCATATGGAGCTTATCTAGCTGGCGCAAAAGAGTGCATTGACTGGATAACAACCACAGGCCGGCCCTTTATTTATTCCACTGCCCTGCCCCCAGGTGTAATCGGCGCCAACCTTGCAGCCATAGAATTCATCGCAGAACATCCTGAAACAGGAAACAGGCTTCTGGAAATGAGCAGCCATTTGCGCGGAAAACTTAAACAACTTGGTTTTAATGTGGGCGACTCTGCCTCGCAAATTATCCCTATTATCCTGGGAGACATTGAAACAACCCTTAAGGCAAAAGAATTTTTACTTAAAAGAGGCCTTTATGTAGCTGCCATCAGGCCACCTACCGTGCCCCTAAACACATCCCGGCTGCGACTGTCCTTGCGCGCTGACCTTAAAAAAGAACACCTGCAACAAATTGTGCATGTTTTTGAGAAACTTGCACAGGAGGTTTTATGACTGACGTGCTCTTTATCTCTGGCTGGGCAGGATACCCATTTTTGTTTCCATCTTTAAGCAAAAACACAAAATTTTTGCTTCCCTTTGTGCAGGAAGAGCCGGAAGATATAGCCTGCCAGGCCCGGAATTTTAAGGGATCAATTATTATTGCCTGGTCAACTGGCGCGCATATCTTACTGTCCCGGCTTGATGAGATTAAAAATAAAAACATATTCCTGCTTGCGCCTTTTCTGGATTTTACTTCTTTTACTCCTGAATGGGTCTTAAACAGGATGATTCAGGGTATAAAAAAAGACACGCACAAGGTGGTGAGCAAATTCTGGCAAAAATGTGGTATTAAAAAACAATATACAGCGCCAGAAGAGGATGGGCCAGGCCTGATTGATGGACTTAAATTTCTGTCCAGCTCAAAAATTAAACTTGAAATCTCTGACTTGAAATCCAGGCTCTTCATTGTCCATGGCCGGAAGGATAAAATTGTACCTTTTAAGGCTACTGAACAACTATGCTCACTTTTACAAGAAGCAGAGCTTATAATGCTTTCAACCGGACATTATATCCCTGAAGAAACAATAAAGCAGCTTGTTTATGCAAAAACAGATACAAAAATATTTTGATCAGGCAAAAGACACTTACAAACAAGAGGCCCATATTCAGAAAATCGTAGCCAGGGAGTGTCTGCAATTTGTTAGCAAAAATCACTTTGATTGGGTTCTGGAGATTGGTGCAGGCGGAGGACTCCTGACTGAGGCTGCCACAAGCAGGCTGAAAAGTAAGCACTATGTAGCAATTGACCTTTCCCTGGCCATGCTAAAAACCATTCAAAAAAAAGATGTCATCCAGATCCAGGCAGATGGAGAAAGACTACCGTTTAAGCCCGAATCGTTCGACCTCCTTTTGAGTTCATCTACCATGCAATGGTATCAAAAAGGCGTACACAGTATCGCTGAAAACCTGAAGTTTTTAAAGAAAAACGGCCAATTTGCCCTGGCCTTTTTTGTCCGGGGAACATTCAGGGAACTCGCCTATGCCAGTGAGGTTACCGGATTTGGCTCGGTTTATCCCCTGGACGCAGCCAGAACATATATCGACTTTTTTTCCCGCCTGAACATCAATTTTGACGCGAGCCAGAAAACCTACACCATTTATTACCCTTCGGTCAGAGACTTTTTGCAAAGCCATAAAAAGACCGGAGCAAGATACACCCGGCAAAAAAAGGCCCTGAGCAAAAAAAGATATCTGGATTTTTGTAAAATCTATACCCGGACTTTTGGGGAAAGGGGCAAAATCCCGGTAACCTATGAGGTCCTGTATTTATGGGGAAAGGTTTAGTTCGTGTCCAACAAAGCCGTCCGGACGAAAAGCAATGTAAAATTTACCTTGATTTTTTTACATCGCCATGTCAAAAATTCCTTGATTTTTTTACACCAATCTTCAAAACATGGAATTTGCTCCTATGAACCTTGTTCAAAGAAAATTATTCAACGAACTTTTACCCTGGCTGGATGACAAACGAATTATCCTGATTAAGGGCGCAAGAAGAACCGGCAAAACCACCCTTCTTCACCAACTCAAAAATTATCTTGAAAAAAAAGGGGAAAATACGGTTCTTTTTACAGCCGATCAGGAAATTGACACTCCTTTTTTTAAAAATTCCAGATTATTTTTTCAATTTGTAAGAGATCAATATGTCTCCTCAGACAAACTTCTCTATGTTTTTATTGACGAATGCCAGTATTTACCTGAGGCAACAATTTTTCTGAAAACACTCCATGATATTTCACAAAACAAAATAAAATTGATTGTCACCGGTTCATCCTCACTTGATCTTTTAAAAATCAAAGAACCTCTTACAGGCAGAAAATTGGAATTTACCCTGGAAAGATTTTCCTTTTCAGAATATTTAAGTGCACAAAGCGAGTATAAATATACTCAAACTTTTAAAATACCTGATCATTATGAAGAATTAAGGTTATTTTATGAAATATATAAAAACGACCTGGAGCATCATTTTATACAGTACAATAATTGGGGTGGTTATCCAGAAGTCAGCCTTGAAAAGAATATCGACAAAAAAACAATCTACCTAAAAGAAATTATCAAGACATATATTGAAAAAGATGTGGCGCAATTCTTTAAAATTGGCAACACTACTCAATTTAACAACCTGATTAAATTGTTATGTTATCAAAAAGGGCAATTATTAAACAAATCTGAACTTTCCAACACACTTGACCTACATCACAAAACTCTGTCCAGTTATCTTAATATACTGGAAGGGACCTTCATAATTACCCGTCTCAAACCATTTTACACCAATATAAGAAAAGAAATCTCCAGAATGCCCAAACTCTTTATCAACGATCCTGGAATTATCAGATATTTTATGAGGTCTGACTTTTCAGACTTTGCTTCCATTGACGGCAATCTGGTAGAAAATTTTGCGTTCACCCATCTCAAATTAGAATGCCCGGAACTGTTTTATTACAGAACAATCTCCAGAGCTGAAATCGACTTTATTGCCCAATACGATAATTTTCTCATACCTATTGAGGTAAAATTCCGCAAAAAAGCCTCCACACCTGTAGCCCTCAAAAATTTTATCTCCAATTACAAAAACAGGATCAAATATGGGCTTATGCTAACCCAGAATATAATGGACAGAAAAAATAATATCTATTTTTTGCCAGTGACCTTGCTCGATTTTATTCATCTGGGCTGAGACCTGAACAGGAAATCGGATTCAGGTTTGAATAGTTGATTTTTCGAGTCTGGATGGTTATTGATAAATCAAAATGCAAGGGTTGATAAAAAACAGAAAGCCAGAATACTAAGAGGTGATAGAGTGAACACACAAACATTCACAATCACAACTTCATCCTTTTCCTTTTCATCCCTTATCCTTCATCCTTCGTCCTTTCTTCTCCTGCTTGTTTTTCTGCTGCTGCCTCATTTCTGTTTTGCTGCTAACACTACTGGCACCAATACCAGCACCGGTTTCACACAGGCAGACAGAGAAAGGCTTATTCGTCTGGAGGCAACTCTGGAAACCTTCATGAAGGCCACCAACATACGTTTCCAGGAAATGCGTGACGATATGAACAGACGGTTTGAAGCGGTTGACAAACGATTCGAGGATATAAACAAACGATTCGAGGATATAAACAAACGATTCGAGCAGATGTATTTTTTTCTGGAAATCATCTGTTACACTTTTGCTGCCATTGCCATTGCCAATTTTGGCTTTGTATTCTGGGACAGACGTAGCCTGCTCAGACCCTTGAAACAAAAAGTAAACAAACTGGAAGAAACCCATGTCTCACAGGAAGAATTTACCTCTATCAAACAACAATTGACTACTGTACAGACTAGGCTCAAAAACCTGGAAGAACTCTATAATAACATATCCAGCAACCATCAGACCGCCACAATTTGAAATCAACGGTCTCCTTAATATTATACTCCTCAAACTTTAACACGCGGCAAAAAGCCAAGATGTTCTAAAAGACAAAGATCTTCCTCCAGTGTCCTGCCCGTAGTGGTGAGATAATTGCCAGTCATTATTCCACTTGCGCCAGCATAAAAAACTAAAGGATGCAACTCTTTGAGATTTTGCACTCTACCGCCACAAATAATTATTTCCTTATCCGGCAAAATATAACGCAGAAGACTAATAATCTTTAAACACCTTAAGGGGGTAAGATAATTTTTATTTTCCAGGGGCGTGCCAGGGATGGGGACCAGAAAATTTACTGGTACTGCATCCACATCTAAACTTTTAAGTGTCTTTGCGAGTTCAACAACCTGGTCATCACTTTCTCCAAGGCCAAAAATCCCGCCCGAACATACTGACAACCCGGCCTCTTTGGCCTGTTTTATGGTCTGAATGCGCTCATCATACTCATGGGTGGTGCAGATATTTTGAAAAAAACTTGCTGCTGTTTCCAGGTTATGATGATACCTGGTAAGACCTGCCTGCTTAAGTTTTGCCATCTCACCTTTATTAATAATTCCCAGTGAGGCACAAAGATGAATATTTTGATCTTTTAACCCATTAAATACGTCACAAATACGGTCAATTTCTGTGGCAGATAAACCCCTACCTGACGTAACTAAAGAGTATCTATGCACATTTGTTTTTGCCAGGGATAGACCTAAAGAAATCAACTCCTGGCTGTCTTTTAATGGGTAAGAAGGGACATTGGTTTTAAAGTGAGCTGATTGAGCACAAAAATGACAATCTTCAGAACAGTGCCCGGATTTGGCATTGCAGATGGTGCACAGATGAATCTCACGGCCAAAAAAATGTTCCCGGATAAGGTCTGCTCCAGCCATTAAAGCAAAGACCTGTTCGTCTTTAACCCGGACAATACTCTCCAGTTCCCCGTCAGATAGGTTACGATGGACGGCTTTCTCTGCCAGCTCGACAAAAAGTTTACGCATCCTTTTTTAATTACACCAGGCCAGCAAAAAACTCAATTGCTCTTCTTGCCTTTAAAAACAATCCCATTCTTGACGCTATCCGCGATTTCAAATAATCACTTGCTTTTCATAAGCTTAAAAAAAATATGAGGTAAGTTAAGTTGAACAAAGAGCATTCAAAAGAAGAAAGTCAAATCTTAAAACACCGCGGGGAAAAGGCCAGATTTCTTCAAGATGCTGGAATCCCTCTTTATCCCAATACCTTCCGTAAAAATACGGATATTGCTGATATTTTAGACAAATATGGGTCATTTACAGTTGAGCAGTTGGAAGAGGCAGGAGACGGCTTTTTGGTTGCCGGCAGGATTGTGGCCTTGCGATCTTTTGGTAAGGTAACCTTTTTTCATATCCAGGACCATTCAGGAAAAATCCAGGTCTATGCCCAGCGCGATTTAATCGGCCCTGAAAACTATAAAATTTTCAAAAAATACGACATCGGAGATATTGTCGGCGTTAAAGGGGGCCTGTTCCGCACCAAAACTGGCGAACTCACGCTCAAGGCCGAACATATTGAGCTGGTAACCAAGTCCATGCGCCCGTTACCGGAAAAATACCACGGCCTGAAGGACGTTGAGACCAGGTACAGGCAACGATATGTGGACTTGATTGTTAATCCCAGGGCCAGGGAAATTTTTATCAAACGTACCAAAATTGTCCGCTTCATCCGCAACTTTCTGGATGCCAGAGGGTTCATGGAAGTAGAGACTCCCATGATGCAGCCCATTCCAGGCGGGGCAACTGCCAGACCTTTTGAAACCCATCATAATGCCCTGGATATGAAGCTTTATTTACGCATTGCTCCTGAGCTCTATTTAAAAAGACTTTTAGTAGGTGGTTTTGAACGCGTCTATGAAATCAACCGTAACTTCCGCAACGAAGGCATCTCCACTCAGCACAATCCAGAGTTCACCATGCTGGAATTCTATATGGCCTATGCTGATTTTCACATGCTCATGGAACTTACTGAAGAGCTATTTTCCAGGTTGGCCCAGGAAATCTGTGGCAGTACCAGAATTACCTACCAGGGTCAGGAAGTTGATCTAACTCCTCCCTGGAATAAGCTTTCCTTTTATGAATCTCTGGAAAAAATAGGTGGCCTTAAACCAGAAGAATATCAAGATTACGACCGGGCCAGGGAATTAGTGCAGAAACTAGGGGAAAATGCCCAGGTTGGCGAAAAGCTGGGCAAGCTCCAGGCCAAACTTTTTGACATCCTGGTTGAACCGAAACTTGTTCAGCCCCATTTTATCTATCACTATCCAACAGACATTTCTCCTTTATCGCGTAAAAATGAACAGGACCCAACCATAACTGACAGATTTGAGCTTTTTATTACAGGTCGCGAAATGGCCAATGCCTTTTCCGAACTCAACGATCCATTTGATCAGCGGGCCAGATTTGAAGAACAGGTCAGGGAAAAAGAAGCAGGTGATGATGAAGCCCATCGTATGGATGAAGATTATATCCGGGCATTGGAATACGGTATGCCCCCGGCAGGCGGTGAAGGTATTGGCATAGACCGTTTGGTCATGCTCCTTACAGATTCTCCTTCCATCAGGGAGGTCATACTATTTCCCCTTTTAAGGCCAGAGGTGACAACTGCTTAACAAAATTGGTGTATTGGTTATTGGTGTATTGGTAAGTGACAATTGCTTAACAAAGTCAAAATTATTTAGATGAAGGAACTTAAGAAGATGGGAAGATGGGAAATCAGGCAACTCTATAGTTACAATCACCACCTTACTCTCCAATCTTCTCAACTTCTTATCTTCTCATCTTCTTTCCTTTAAAGATATTATGAAATTCGAACTCTTTGTCTCTCTGCGCTACCTTCTAGCCAGGCGCAAGCAGGCCTTTATTTCCATAATTTCCCTTATCTCCATCCTGGGAGTGGGCCTGGGAGTGGCGTCTTTGATAGTAGTTCTGGGAGTTATGAACGGATTCAGCCAGAACCTGCGGGACAAAATCCTGGGTGTGAACGCTCACGTTATTGTAATGAGCTACCAGGGAGGCATTGCCGACTATAAAGAGCTCAGCCAGAAGCTAAGTGCTATCCCGGACATCAAAGGCATAACTCCCTTTATCTATTCTGAAATGATGCTCAGCGCTCCAGGAGGAGTTAAAGGTGTGGTCTTGCGTGGCATCGACCCTGATGCTGCAACAACAGTGCTCGGGCTTGCTCACGACATGATAGAAGGCAATTTAAAAGACCTTCAGAAGCCAGGTCATTTTCCAGGCATAATCATTGGGCAGGAACTGGCCAATCGCTTAGCACTCTTTGTGGGCAGCAAGGTGAACATCCTTTCACCTACAGGCAAAAAATCAGCAGCAGGTTTTTCCCCAAAAATAGAAATTTTTGAAGTGCGGGGCATTTTTAAAACCGGCATGTATGAATACGATTCTTCTCTGGCCTATACTACCATTTCAGCCAGCCAGAAAATGCTGGGTTTTAAAAAGGATCTGGTCACTGGTCTGGAAATCCGGCTGGGAGATGTTTACAAAGCAGAACTTATTGCCAGAAAAGTTCACAAAATCCTTGGAGGCTATCCCTTTTATGTACGCAACTGGATGGAAATGAACCAGAACCTGTTTTCCGCTTTAAAACTGGAAAAGACAGCCATGGGAGTCATTCTGGCCATGATTATCCTTGTTGGCTCATTCAGCATCATCACTACCCTTGTCATGCTGGTCATGGAAAAAACAAGAGATATTGCTATTTTGATGTCTATGGGCGCAACCACAGCCATGATCCGACGCATATTCATGTTGCAGGGATTGATTATTGGCTTTATTGGCACAAGTCTTGGCTATATTCTGGGGATATCCATTAGCTTAATTTTGAAAAAGTATCAGTTTATCAAACTGCCAGCAGATGTCTATTATCTGGACCACTTACCTGTTCTTTTGAAGTGGCCGGACATGATTGCCATTGGAGTAACGGCTATGCTTCTTTGTTTTTTGGCCACTATTTACCCGGCCAGACAGGCAGCCCGCCTCAAACCATCTGAGGCTTTAAGATATGAGTGATGTTTTATATCTCCTGAAGGGCTTAGGCAAAGAGTATAAAACTGCGTCAGAGCAGATAACAGTACTCAGCCAGATAGACCTGGAAATTAAGCAGGGTGATAGTATAGCCATTTTAGGGACATCTGGCTCAGGCAAAAGTACTTTGCTCCATATCCTGGGCACTCTTGATTTGCCATCATGGGGAGAAATCACTTTTAAAGACTTTGACCTGAAAAGCATTGATGACAAAGAAAAAGCAAATTTACGCAGAAAAGAAATTGGTTTTGTTTTTCAATTTCACCATCTTTTGCCTGAATTCAATGCCCTGGAGAATGTGGCCATGCCAGCCATTATTGCAGGGTATAAGATGAGCAAAGCCAAAAAAATGGCTGCTGATGCCCTTAAGCAGGTAGGTCTGGAACAACGGTTGAGCCATAATGTGACAACTCTGTCTGGTGGGGAAAAACAGCGCGTGGCTATTGCCAGGGCCATATTGCTTAAACCACGAGTTCTGCTGGCTGATGAGCCAACAGGCAACCTGGATGAAAACACTGGCGAAACCATTGGACAATTATTGCTCAGATTAAATCAAACCCTGGGCATGACCCTTGTTGTTGTTACTCATAACCACAGTCTGGCCCAAAAAATGAACAAAAAACTAAGACTTCATCAGGGAGTATTGCATGAGCTACAAGACATATAACTTCCGGCCAATGTTATTACAAACGGCCAGGTTATCCTTTTGCTTTTCAATAGCGAGAGCAGCAAAAGCCGCAACAGCAGTATTATTAGCGATTGTTTTCTGCCTGACTACTACTGCCTTTGCCCGGGATCTGACTAAAATCAAACTTTTGGTACTGCCTTTTGAAGTCAATGCCGCGCCTGATCTTCAGTATCTACGAGAAAGCCTGCCCAAACTCCTGATTCAATCTCTACGTGAACAGGGTTTTCTTGTTAAAGACTTTCAAGAAACTTTAAAGATAATTGATGAGCAGCAAATTGAATATCTTGACCTGGCAACTGTTAAAGACGTAGCTCTTTTAGGTAATGCCCAGTATGCTGTTTACGGCACGTTCTCTCAGGTGGGAGAAACCATCAGCATAGACGCACGGCTGGTGGAAGCCTTTGGGCTTAAATCTCCCAGAGCATTGTTTGTGGTCAAAAAAGGAACCATTAATATCCTGCCAGCCATTGAGGAACTGGCAGCAAAGATAAAACTGGAGCTCCTCAAAAAAGAGCGCATTGCAGAAATTGAAGTTAAAGGGACCAAAATCCTGGACAAGGACGTAGTCTTGCTACGCTTAAAGATCCAGAAAGGTGACATTTTTGACCCCAAACAAATCCATGCTGAACTAAAAAGGCTCTTTGAGCTAGGCTATTTTGACGACGTACAGTTCAGAGTATCAGATCTGCCTGAGGGAAAAAAAATCACGATTATTGTCAAAGAAAAGCCTCTTATCCAGGCTATTAGTGTTATTGGAGCTGATGCCATTGACGAAGACGATATTTTAGAGGTCATGTCCACCAAAACCGGCTCAGTGTTGAATCCCAAAATCCTGGCTGAAGATTTAAATAAAATCAGGGAATTATACCGCAAAAAAGGCTATTACCAGGCCAGAATAAGCTATAAACTGGAACAGACTGATCCCAGACAGGCACGCTTAAACATCGAAGTCAAGGAAGGAAAAAAATTATATATCAAAAAAATCCGCATTAAAGGGGCCAAACAGATTGATCCAGACGAGCTCAAAGACCAGCTAGCATTGTCTGAACGGGGATTTTTCTCCTGGCTCACAGGCAGTGGAGTGCTCAAAGAGGAACTATTGGAGCGCGATGCTGCTGCATTGGAAGCCTACTATGGTAACCGCGGTTTTTTTGATGCGCGTGTGGGCCAACCTGAAGTGGAATTTAAAGACGATGGCATCTACATAACCTTTAAGGTCATTGAAGGCCCACGCTATAAAGTGGGGACAATTGACTTTAAAGGAGATATTATTGTCCCTGAAAACAAACTATATGCCATCATCAAACTGGACGACCTGGCCAGAGAAAACGAATTTTTTGACCGCTCCATCATGCGCCAGGACTTACAAAAATTGGCTGATTTTTATACTGACTTTGGATTTGCTTTTGCTGAAAGCGATATCAAATTGGACAAAGATGAAAAAAATAGAAAAATTAATGTAACTTATATCCTGAACAAAGGCCAGAAAGTATATATCCGCAGGGTGACCATTGAAGGCAACACCAAAACCAGAGACAATGTAATTTTAAGAGAACTACGCCTTTCTGACGGTGATTTATTTAGTGGCTCTGCCTTACGCAGGTCTAATGTCCGCTTGAACAAACTGGATTACTTTGAAACAGTAGATATCCAGACTGTGCCTACGGACAGGCCGGATCAACTGGACCTGAAGGTTAAAGTAAAAGAAAAACCTACAGGAATGCTTTCATTGGGCGCTGGCTATTCATCTCTGGATAAATTCTTTGTTGCAGGCCAGATCCAGGAACGCAATCTTTTTGGCAAAGGATACGTCCTGGGGCTTAGAGGCACTTTTAGCGGCCGTCGGACAAGTTATAATCTCAGTTTCTGGAATCCACATCTCAATGACTCCAAACTGGGCATTGGTACTGATCTTTACTGGACTACAGAAAAATTTTTTGATTATGATAAAGAATCCACCGGTGGCAAGATAAAATTTGCCTATCCATTGGGAGAATATACCAGGCTTTACTGGAACTATCGTCTGGAAAAATATACCATTGACAATATAGCGAGTGATGCTAACGAAGATATCAAAGATATGGCTGGAGAAAATTGGGCCAGTGCCATTTATGTAGCCGCTACCAGAGACACAACAAACAGAAGACTCAATCCTTCACGCGGCACTATTAATACTTTATCCGCTGAAAATGCAGGCGGGTTTATTGGCGGGGACGATAACTATATTAAATATTTTTATGATTTCAGCTTTTATCATCCCATACTCAAAAAGCCAATTTTTCACTGGCATGTCCGTTTAGGCTATGTTATGCCCAATTCAGATGAACCAATTCCATCTTTTGAACGATTTTATATTGGCGGTATGAACAGCGTTCGCGGCTATCCTGGACGTGAGATAGCCCCTAAATATGATAATGGAGACTATAAAGGCGGAGATAAAGAATTCTTTACCAACTACGAGTTACTATATCCCCTGAACAAAGAAATAGGCCTCATGGGGCTTGTCTTTTTTGATGCTGGTAATGCATGGGATAAAGATGAATTCAAGTTTGAAGTTTATAGAAGTGTCGGTGCTGGAATCCGCTGGTACTCACCACTTGGCCCATTGCGCCTGGAATATGGTTACGGTCTGGACGAACTCTATGGTGAAAAATACAGCAAACTGGAATTCAGTGTCGGCCAATTTTTTTAACCCCAAACCTAACCAAAGGAGTCTTGTATGAAAAAAATTATCATTAGTTTAACAATGGTTTTGTTCTTTACGTCACTGGCCCTGGCCCAGACAAAGCTGGGCATTATTGATGTCAAAAAAGTGGTTTACACATCAGAGCCAGGACAACAGGCAAAAAAAGAATTGCAAAAAAATACTGAAAAAATGAAACAAAATTTGCGCCGCCAGAAAGAAGAACTGGACAAATTAAGAGAAGAACTTCAGAACCAGAGTCTGGTTCTCAGCCAGGAAGCCAAGCAGGATAAAGAACTGGCATTCAAACGAAAATACAGGGATTTTCAGGACATGCTTCGGGCCTATCAACGAAAAGCAGCACTGGAAGAAAAAAAGCTCTTTCAGCCAATTTTAAACTCTCTTTTTAAATTGATAGACGAATACGGCAAAAAACATAAATTTACCCTTATTTTAGATACACGAAATCCTGCTCTTCTCTATGCTGACGATGCCATAGACATTACCAGAGAAATTATTGTTGAACTCAACCGTGCCTGGAGAGCGAAAGGAAAAAATAAATCAGGGAAGAAATAATGCTCCTGTCAAGGTTAGCCCAAAAATTAGGCCTGAAACTCATAGGCGATGACCTGGAAATAACCGGTGTCAATACCCTGGACATGGCCAGAGAAGATGAAATTTCCTTTCTGGCCAATCCCAGATATCTGCCCTTATTAGAAACGACAAATGCCGGTGCGGTCATTGTCGATGAAGAGCACGCGGACAAACTGAGCCGTGCTTTGATAAGTAAAAATCCCTATCTGGACTTTGTGCGCACAGTGCAATTATTTGCAAAACCTCAAGGCTCTTTTGTCGGTCAAAGTCCTCTGGCATTTATCCATGAAGATGCCCGGGTCCACCCCACCGCAGTTATCTATCCCCATGTCTATATTGGACCGGGGGTAAAAATCGGTGAGAATACACAAATTTTCCCATCGTGCTATGTTGGGGAAGACAGCGTCATTGGCGACAATTGCATTATTTATCCCAATGTAACCATTATGGCCAGGACCATAATCGGGAACAATGTTATTATACATCCAGGCGCGGTCATTGGCAGTGATGGCTTTGGTTTTGCGCAAGGAGGCCCTGGCCTGGAAAAATTTCCTCAAATCGGTAAAGTAGTAATTGAAGACAATGTGGAAATAGGAGCCAATACAACCATTGACCGGGCAGCCTTAGGAGAAACAAGAGTTGGACAGGGCACAAAGATTGATAACCTGGTCCAGATTGGACACAATGTTAAAATAGGTGAAAATTCTATTCTTGTTGCCCAGGTAGGTATTGCTGGCAGCACAACTCTGGGCAAAAACGTAATTCTGGCCGGACAGGTTGGAGTAGCTGGACATTTAAAAATAGGTGATAATTGCAGAGTATCTGCTCAGTCAGGAGTAGGTAAAAACTTGCCACCGCATACGGACGTTGGTGGCAGCCCGGCTATGGAACATAAAACTTATCTCAGAACCAGCGTTATCCTGCCAAAACTCCCTGAGTTAGTAAAAACCATCAAAAAAATGCAAAAAGAGATTGAGGAACTAAAACAAGCAAAATCGGAGTAAAGCATGAAAGGACCTGAACAAGGCGAAATTGTCAGCAAAAAAATAATGGATTTGCTCCCCCATCGTTACCCTTTTTTAATGGTAGATAGGGTACTTGAGGTAGAGCCTTTTAAATATTTAAAGGCCATTAAAAGTGTTACCATTAATGAGCCATTTTTTCAGGGGCATTTCCCTTCTTATCCTGTCATGCCAGGGGTCCTTATCCTGGAAGCCCTTGCTCAGGCTGGCGGCATTCTGGTTATGAAAAGCATTCCAGAAGAAATGGAAGGCAAACTTTTTTTATTCACCGGCATAGAAAAGGTGCGCTTTAAAAAGAGTGTTTTTCCGGGCGACCAGCTTATGCTGGAAGTTTTTTATGAAAAACATAAACTCAACTTATGGAAAATGAGCGGCAAGGCTACTGTTAATGGTCAACTTGTAGCCCAGGGCATTTTATCAGCAGCAGTTGCAGATAAAGGGGAATAGTAGTGGCCACAAATATCCATCCTACAGCTATAATTCAACCAGGTGCTGAGCTAGGGCAAGATGTCCAGATTGGTCCTTATGTTATTATAGAAGAAAAAACCATTATAGGCGACCGAACCAGAATTGACGCCTTTGCTCAAATCAAATCATATACCAGGATGGGTTCTGATAACCATATTTATTCTTACGCCTGCATCGGAGAGGTTCCCCAGGATTTAAAATTTAAAGGTGAAGAAACGTGGCTCAAAATCGGCAATAACAATAAAATCAGGGAATACAGCACTCTTAACAGGGGAACAAAGGAAGGTGGTGGGGTAACCACAATAGGTTCAAACTGTTTTTTCATGGCCTACACCCATGTAGCCCATGACTGCTTCATTGGAGACGGGGTCATTCTGGCTAATTGTGCGACTTTAGCAGGCCATGTTCATGTGGGTCATAACTCAGTAATTGGCGGCCTTTCTGCTGTACATCAGTTTGTCCAGATTGGCGAACATGCCTTTATTGGTGGCAAAACAGGAGTAGCTCAAGACGTCCCACCCTTTATGCTCGTTGCTGGGGAGCGTGCAAAAGTTTTTGGCCCCAATACCATTGGCCTGCGTCGGGCAGGTTTTTCTAAAGAGCAAATCTCAGCATTAAAAAAAGCCTATCAAATCCTCTGGCGTTCAGGTTTAAGCCAAAAACTTGCTCTGAAAAAGATCCAATCTGAATTGGGTCAGATAGACGTCATCCAGAAATTTATCCAGTTTGTCCAGAATAGCAAAAGAGGCCTGGTCTCAGCACAAAAAGACTCCTGAACATACCCGGAGAAATGACAAGCAATAGCAACATCTTAGGCCTTATTGCTGGAGGAGGCCAATTTCCCTTCCTGGTAGCCCAAAATGCTCAAAAAAAAGGATACCAGGTTGTTGCCGTAGGTTTTGTACAGGACACAGAACCAGACTTACAAAACAAAGTAGATTCTTTTTTATGGCTAAAACTAGGCCAGCTAAACAAACTCATTAAATTTTTCCAAAAAAATAAGGTCAACCAGGTGACCTTTGCCGGCCCTATCAATAAACCTCGCGCCCTTAATATCAGGCCAGATTTTAGAGCAGCAAAACTTCTCTTTAAACTTAAAAACAAAAATGACGACGCCATTTTAAGAGCAGTGGCACGCGAACTTGAACAGGAAGGTTTCAGGGTTGTTGCAGCCAATAACTTTGTACCTGAACTCATTGCTTTATCTGGACAATTAAGCAAAAGAAAACCTTCTGCAAAAGAAATACAGGATATCCTTTTTGCGTGGCCCCTGGTCAAAAAACTGGGGGAACTGGATATCGGTCAATGCATTGTTGTGCGGGATCAAATGGTTGTAGCAGTGGAAAGCATAGAAGGGACAAATGCTACTATCCTGCGGGCCGGACAGTTAGCAGGCAAAGGTTGCGTGGTGGTCAAGGCCTTTAAGCCAGGACAGGATAGTCGAATTGACATCCCTGCCCTGGGGTCTAAAACCATTGAAGTCATGGCCCAGGCCGGTGCAACCTGTCTGGCCTATGAAGCTGGCAAAAGCCTTTTTTTTGAACTTGACCGGGCAATATCTCTGGCTGATAAAAATAAAATAGCTGTTATTGGTATTGATGAGCAACTGTTACAGAGGCTTAAGTCTTTAAGCGATGGCAAAAAAAAACATTTGTCCTTTAAACGGTAAAATCCGGGACAAAAATAGCATCATTTGCCTGTCACCAATTTCAATCTATCTTAAATAAAATCTATCAAATTAAAGAGATTTTGCGTCCCCTGAACCGACTTATTATCCAGTTCACTACTTCTTATTTATTTTCTAATTCAAATTCTAGTCGTCCAGCTTCCTGATATAACTCCGCCAAAAAGTTCGCTATTTGCTGATATAACTCCCTTAATTTCTTTTCCTTCCGTAGCACCGGATGACATCCTAAAAATTGATGGATATATTCCATCGCTACAAATGTTCTATCCAAAAATTCAAAATAATGACCTCGATTTAGTGCTTGATCTTCTTTTATTTCCTTTAATCTTTCTTTACCGTTTATTCTTCCCTTTTCCAGAATAGGCAGTTTGAATGCTTGAAGAAAATGGTTAATATCTTCTCTTAATTCATCTACACTCTCTCCAAAAGGTAATACCGGTTCTTCTGTCCATGCTTCAATTTTTCCATTTTTATTATAATAAACTTCGTGTATGCTATAATGAAAGGTGTTATTTTGAACAGTTCTTATTATTCTATAATTCCACGTCATAGTTTTATTTTCTCTTATTTTTTGGTGGATAAACGTGAAAGCTAAGCTGCCGCTAAACGAGCGCAGCGAGTTTAGCGGTCAGGTGGAGCGATTTGTTAGGCAGTCTCTTGTTGAATTACTAATTTCTTTTCAAATTCGAATGAATAAGATAACATTGTTTTTAAATCTATTTTTTTGGAAGCATTAAGAATTTCAATACCTACCAGTTTATTTTCTGAAGTTGTATCTATATTGACACCATCAGAAATCTCTATAACTCCATCTGGAGTTTCATCTCCTAACTTTAGATACAAGGCATCTACTTCATCGTCATAGTAAACTTTCATTTTTTCTCCCTCTCTTTAAAGGATAATTTGTTATTACAGTCACTATATCATTTTCCACAGAAACAACAATCTTTAAAGGATACTTAAAGCATTCAACATCTTTTATAATCTCTTGATTGCCTTCAAGCAATTCCTTTTTTTCGAGAATACCTCTAATTATTTCTTCTGAGATGTTATATAATTTTGCTCTTCTTTTTGCGTGGCGAGAAAATTTTATCTCCATAAATAATTATCTTCTTTTATATTTTCTGCAACTAACGTCAAAGCTCAGCAGCTCGCAACCGCCGAAGGCGGGTTGCGAGCTGCTGAAGGGCTTTGTTAGATTTAACTGCAAAAACTCAAATTTGACCTTTTTAATAAAAATGTCAGCCCGTAACATACTAATTTTTACCCTTTCTCAACCACCTGGACACTTATCAAACATTATTTGCATGTCCCTAATTTCCACTCTTACCTTCTCGACACTGTTACAGAACTATAAAAGAAAATTTTTCAAAGGTCACC
>OFAY01000050.1_pt1 | contig 21145 bp, 17 predicted proteins | sample 1520371 | NCBI WGS metagenome assembly OFAY01 (sample SAMEA3696446, study PRJEB22514) | metagenome | biome: water; feature: marine; material: hydrothermal vent | place: Pacific Ocean | collected 2014-08-12 | depth 1521 m | reverse complement strand
CGACTCTGTAACTGATTGAAAATATTAAACATTTTTTCAACTCAGAAAGTTGAGTTAACTTACTCAAGCCAAAACTTTAAAGATGGAGGGAAATGTGCCTAGTATAAGAAAAAGTCTTTTGCAACTCATTTTTTCCGGATCTTTTATGAAAAGGTGGAATGACAAACTAAGGCCCATGGAATTGGTGGAAGTGGACAAACAGGGCCATAAAATGATTCTGGCCTTTGTTCTCTATATTTTGAACGCAAAAAAAGTACCCAGGGGAAAAAGGGATGATTTAGCCGAAGATATAATCCTGGGAGGAATTTTTGATTATCTTTATCGCCTTGTTATCACCGACATTAAACCTCCAATTTTCTATAAAATCAAGGCCAACCCTGCCCACTATTATCAGCTGACCCAGTGGGTACTGGATCAGTTACAACCCAGGGTGCAGCCCCTGGGGAAAGACTTCTGGCATAAACTGAAGGAATATTTGACTAATGAAGATAGTTCCCTGGCCCGTAGAATTTTAGAGGCAGCCCACATCTTTGCCAGTCAGTGGGAATTTGGTTTGATCAAAGAATTAAACAGAAGGGATGAAGAGATAAATGAAATAGAAGAAAATTTTTTTAACTGCTTGAAAGAATATACTGACCTGGTTGGAGTGCCCGAACTAATTAATGACCCAAAAGCCGAACTAACCAGATTCATCAATTTATGTGGGCAACTCAGGTTTCAAAAAAGATGGTCACAGACTCCGCGCATCCCGGAGACCTCGGTTCTGGGACATATGTTTATTGTTGCCTGTTACGCCTATTTTTTTAGTCTGGCAGTGGGAGCGTGTGCAAAAAGGCGGCAAAACAATTTTTTTGCTGGCCTGTTTCACGACCTGCCAGAACTTTTGACGCGAGATATCATCTCCCCTGTAAAACAGTCAGTGAAACGGATTGGAAATCTAATCAAAGAGTATGAATGCAAAGAGCTTGATCGCAGGGTATTTAACCTCTTAAACGCAGGAGGATATAAAGACCTGGTCGTCAGACTTAAATATTATCTGGGTATTGATATAGGTTCTGAGTTTGATTCCACAATAATTGTCGATGGTGAGGCCAGAATAGTAACCTGGGAGCAGCTTCAAAACCAATATAATGAAGACAGATTTGATCCCAAGGATGGATATCTGCTCAAGGTGTGTGATAACCTGGCTGCCTTTATTGAGGCCTATACTGCCACCAGAAATGGTATTGTCAACGAACAATTGCAGCAGGCCCAGTGGCGAATAAGGAACAAATATCAACAAAGCTCTTTGATTGAGGGAGTACATATCGGGGCTTTGTTAGCAGACTTTGATTAAACCTGAATCCCGGCGGGGGCAGATACAGGATCTGCCCCTACGACCGGTTATCTTCACGATCTTCCTATTTTCCCATCCTCTTTTTCCTGCTCTGACCATTCAGCTGCACAATAGGCCAGATATCATCGATGTGTTCGACTGTTGTGACCTTAATTTTTCGTCTAAGTTCCCTGGGTATCTCTTCCAGATCTTTTTTGTTCTGAGCTGGAATAATTACTTTTTTTACTCCTGAACTCACAGCCGCCAGGATCTTTTCCTTGATCCCTCCCACAGGCAACACCCTGCCTCTCAGGGTAATCTCACCAGTCATGGCAATATCATTGGCAACGGGTTTATTGGTCAGGCCGGAAATAAGGGCTGTGACCATGGTTATGCCTGCTGAAGGGCCATCTTTTGGAGTAGCCCCTGCTGGAACATGGATATGAATATCTTTTTTCTCGGTAAAATCATCAGAAAGCTTAAACTTATAGGCACAACTACGCGCATAGCTCAAGGCAGCCTGAGCGCTTTCCTTCATAACATCGCCCATCTGACCGGTAAGGATAAGTTTTCCTTTACCAGGCATCACACTGACCTCAATATGCAAAACCTCGCCACCATAAGGAGTCCAGGCAAGGCCCAGTGCAACCCCTGGCGGAAGTTCCTTTTCCCGATCTTCATCCAGAAATCTAGGCGGACCTAAAAGTTTATTCAGCTGCTTAAGTGTAATCCTGAAAGGCCCTTTTTCCCCTTCCACCACCTGTCTGGCAACTTTGCGACAAATATTGCCGATTTCTCTTTCCAGGTTTCTCAGGCCTGCTTCCCTGGTATAATTTCTGATTATTTTAGCCAACACCTGATCACTAATCTGTAAATCTTCAGGTTTCAGGCCATTTTCTTCGATCTGTCTTGGCAAAAGATATTTTCTGGCAATTTTAATCTTTTCCTGTTCAGTATATCCTGGAATACGAATCGTTTCCATGCGATCAAGCAAAGCAGACGGTATCGTATCCAGCATATTGGCGGTACAGATAAACATGACCCTGGACAAATCAAAAGGCACATTCAAGTAATGGTCAGTAAAGCTATAATTTTGTTCTGGATCCAGAACTTCAAGCAAAGCAGAAGAAGGATCGCCTCTGAAATCAGAGCCCACTTTATCAATTTCATCAAGCATAAAAACAGGATTTTTAGTTCCTGCCTCTTTCATGCCCTGAATAATTCGTCCTGGCATAGAGCCAATATATGTTCGGCGATGTCCTCTGATTTCGGCTTCATCACGCATTCCACCCAGAGACATACGCACGAATTTTCTGTTTAAGGCCCGTGCAATGGATCTCCCCAGAGAGGTCTTACCCACTCCCGGAGGTCCGACAAAACAAAGAATAGGCCCTTTCATTTTGGGGTTTAGTTTTCGGACGCTTAAATATTCCAGGATCCTCTCTTTGACCTTTTCCAGATCATAATGGTCCTCGTTGAGTATCTTTTCAGCCTCTTTTATGTCGATGCGATCACGGGAAAACTTTTTCCAGGGCAACTCCACCAGCCAATCCAGGTAGGTGCGAATAACTGTGGCCTCAGAAGATTCAGGATGCATGCTTTCCAGCCTTTTCAGTTGCTTCTCTGCTTCCTTAAATACTTTGGCTGGCAGGCCTGCTTTCTTAAAAGCCTTGCGTAATTCTTCGATCTCCTCGAGTCCTTCCCCGGTATCGCCCAGCTCTTTACGAATGGCTTTGAGTTGCTCTCTTAAAAAATACTCACGTTGGGCCTTGTCCATGCCTTCCTTGGCCATGCTCTGAATCTTGGCCTGCATGGTGGCTACTTCCAGTTCTTTGGCTAATTGCTGATTCACCAATCTAAGTCGCTCAACAGGATCCTCACATTCCAGTATTTTCTGCGCCTCATCTGTTTTCATGCGCAGGTTTGAGGCAATAAGGTCGGCCAACCTGCCATGATCGTCAACACTGTTTAAAACAGCCATAATTTCAGTAGCATCAATGCCGCGCATGGTTAAGATGCGTTCGCTTTGCTCTCTGGCCGCCCTGAGCAAGGCTTCTTCCTCGGGACCAAATTCTTTCACCTCTTTTTCTTTGAAGGGCTCTACTTCAACCAGATCAAAAGGTTCATGCTGGTGAAAATGTTTGATCCTGGCCCGCCTGAGCCCCTGGATCAACACTTTAAGCCGACCATCAGGCATCTTTAACATGCGCATGATCATGCCTACAGTGCCTGTATGATAAACATCATCCGGGCCAGGGTCATCTATCTTTTCGTCTTTTTGAGCACAAATTAAAATGTATCTATTTTTGTTCAGAGCTGCATCTACAGCCTGAATGCTCTTTTCCCGGCCCACAAACAAAGGCAGAATCATATAGTTAAAAACCACAATGTCCCGCACAGCCAGAAGTGGAAGAGTAGTGGGAAAATCTATATCGTCAGATTCGTGTTCATTTTTCTCTTTTTTTTCAGGATTTTCACCGTGATCTTGCTCTGAAACTTGAGAATCGAACTTTTCTTCATTCATAGCAATTACTCCATTCGCAATCCGTGATTTGTAAATTCCAGTCCACTTAATCCAGGGCACCGAGAGTCTAAGAGTCACGAGTCAGCAAACCAGATATTCCACATAGCCTCACGACTCCCAACCCAGGGCTAACGCACCAAAATCCGAAATCCGAATATCGAAATTCGAAACAAATCCGAATTTTTTAATGTTCAAATGACCAAAACACGATTGATTTAGTCAATTTTTGACGATTAATACTTAATTTAGATCGTTTCCTGAAAATGAAATATTTTATAAATCCTGTTTTATAATTGGCTGAAAAAATTGAATATCTTTTCAACTCAGAAAGTTGAGTTAAATAACAATAAAGGAGAATCCTGATTTCAGGAAACGATCCAGTTGCTCTTAAATTTTCCAGAAATAGTCTTAATCAACTGTGTTTTGGTCATTTGAACATTAAAAAGTTCGAATTTGTTTCGGATTTCGAATTTCGGATTTCGAATTTATAAAAAAACAGAGGGGAGAAAAATGCGCAGACATAAGGTGTCGATTATTGGTGCTGGAATGGTAGGCTCAACTACCGCGCATTGTCTGGCAGGCAAAGATATAGCGGATATATTGCTGGTGGATATTAAGGATGGTTTATCAACTGGCAAAGGACTGGATCTGTTTGAGGCTTCACCCATTAGTGAGTTTCATGGACATATTGAAGGAACAGGTGATTATGCCCTGTCCAGAGGGTCTGATCTGGTTGTGGTAACAGCCGGTATTCCAAGAAAGCCTGGCATGTCCAGAAAGGAACTGATAGGTATTAATTGCGAAATTGTTGTTAATGCTGTCAGTGAATGTCTTAAATACTCACCAGATGCAAAGGTAATAATAGTGACCAATCCTGTTGATGTTCTGGTAGAAGTAGTTCGACGCACGCTTTCTTTGCCCCGCAATCAGATTATGGGCATGTCAGGGATGCTGGATTCCAGCCGGTTGCGGACTTTTATTGCCATTGAACTGAATATTGCTCCACATGATATTAATGCTATGGTTATAGGAGCGCATACAGCGGAAAACATGATACCCATGCTTCGGCTGGCTAATGTTAATTCAGTGCCTTTGAAGGAGCTTCTTCCACAGGAAAAGTGGCCAGAGATTGTCGAAAGGACAAAGAATGCAGGCGCTGAAATAGTCTCCTTGCTGGAGATAGGGAGCGCTTATTACGCGCCAGCAGAAGCAACAGCAGAGATGGTGGATGCGATTTTGCGGGACAAGAAAAGAGTGATGCCCTGTTCTGTCTGCCTGGAAGGAGAGTATGGACTGTCTGATTGTGCCCTTGGTTTGCCAGTGATTTTAGGTAAAGAAGGCGTGGAAAAGGTGCTGGAAATTGAGTTGACTGATGAGGAAAAACAGGAATTGGCAAAAGGAGCGCAATTTGTTAAAGAGATGATTAGAGAAAATTTTTAGAAAAGCTGGAGGTTTTTTTAAAGCATTTATCTGAGAGGAGAACAAAATTGCGAGTTACGCTGAAACAAAATAATGAGATACTGCGAAAAATTGAGGAAATAAGTGGTGAAAATGTTTTTGCCTGTTACCAGTGCGGTAAATGTTCTGCAGGCTGCCCAATGGTTGCAGAAATGGATTTGTTGCCCAATCAGATTATCCGTTTTCTGCAAATAGGTGCGGGTGAGGCTGTATTAGAGAAGCGCACCATATGGCTTTGCGCGAGTTGCTTTACCTGTGCGGCCCGCTGCCCCAAAGGAGTTAATCTGGCTAAATTGATGGAAGGGGTGCGAGCGACTATTTTGCGCCAGTCTAATAGTGATCAGGTAGCCCCGCCGGAAATGGTGAAAGAGCCACTTCCTCAGATTGCTTTAATTAGTGCCATGCGTAAATTTACCTGTTAGACCAAGGAAGGCAGATATGGAAATTGCTTATTTTCCCGGATGCACGCTTAAGACAACGGCAAAATCTTTTGAGACATCAGCCTTAGCCATAGCCGGGTCATTGGGAATCGACATAAAAGAGCTGCCTGAATGGACATGCTGTGGGACTGTCTATTCATTGGCAGAAGACGATTTAATGAAGCAATTGGGCCCGGTAAGGACTCTGGCCAGGGCTGAAGGTCTGGGTTATACTGTTCTAACCACACTTTGTTCCATGTGTTATAATACATTGGTTCAGGCGAAACAGTTTGTAACAAAAGATCCTGTTCGGCTTCAGAAGATAAATACCTTTATGGAAGAAGAGCCTGATTTTACAGGTGTGGTAGAGATTAAACATTTTATAACGCTTCTTCAGGAAACAGGTGAGGAGAAAATAAAAGAGGCCGTTAAGAATGATCTGGCTGGCAGGAAGATTGCCTGCTATTATGGATGCTTATTGCTACGTCCCGGAGAAGCTGCCATTGATGACTGTGAACAGCCTGAGGTTTTAGAGCAACTTATGCAGTGGTTAGGAGCTGACCCTGTATTTTTTCCCTATCAGGTTGAATGTTGCGGTAGTTATATGACAGCGGTGAAGCCTGATATTGTGGCCAGACGTGCTTACAGGATTTTAGAAAATGCAAGAGAAAATGGCGCTGAAGCTGTCATAACAAGTTGTCCATTGTGTTCTTTTAATCTTAAAGAGCGCCAGAAAGATATTAAGGCTATCTATCCAGGTTTTAAAGATATGCCTGTGTATTACTTTACGGAAATTATGTCCGAAGCATTAGGAATTACAAAAACAGTGGAGAACAGCTAATGCGCATTGGAGTATTTATCTGTCATTGTGGTAAGAATATAGCCGGGGTAATAGATATAAAGAGCCTGACAAAGGCAGTCGCTGAACTGGAAGATGTCTATTACGCGACCGATTATGTTTATCTTTGTAGTGAACCCGGTCAAAAAGCAATCCAGGATCAGATCAAGGAGCTTGGCCTGACGCATATAGTTGTGGCAGCGTGTAGTCCTAAAATGCATGCCACAACTTTTGCCAAAGCCCTGGAGGATGCCGGAGTAAATGCCTATCTCTTAGAGATTGCAAACATAAGAGAGCAATGCTCCTGGGTACATTCTCATGAGCCGGAAAAGGCAACTGCCAAGGCCCTGGAATTGATCAAGGCAAGCGTTGCCAAGGTTAGCAAGGCTGTGCCTTTGCAGCCTTTGAGTGTCCCTCTGAACCGCAAGGTGATGGTTATTGGGGGTGGAATAGCAGGAATCCAGGCTGCTCTGGATATCGCTAATGGTGGTTTTGATGTTTATCTTGTTGAAAAGACTCCATCCCTGGGTGGTCACATGGCCCAGTTGAGCGAGACCTTTCCCACTCTGGACTGTTCATCCTGTATTCTAACTCCCCGCATGGTGGAGGCAGCCAAACATCCGAAAATTCATCTTTATACCTATTCAGAGGTCAAGGAAATACAGGGTGTGGTTGGTCAGTATAAAGTAAAAATTTTACAGAAGCCACGCTATGTTGATCCTGTCAAATGTACAGGTTGCGGAGATTGCACGGATGTATGTCCGGTGATTGTACCCAATGAATTTGAACAGGGCCTGGGAGGACGTAAGGCCATATATGTTCCCTTTTCTCAGGCTGTGCCTCTTAAATATACAATAGATCTGGAAAATTGCCTGAATACCAGAAAGCTTGTTGTTTGTGACCAATGTTACAGGGCCTGTGGCCCCAAAGCAATTAATTATTTGATGGAGCCTGAAGAAGAAGAGATAGAGGTAGGGGCCATTGTGGTGGCAACCGGATATGATCTCCTGCCGGTGGAGGATTTGAAAGAGTATGGCGGTGGGCTTTATCCCGATGTTGTGTCCGGGCTGGAATTTGAGCGGCTGGTTACAGCATCAGGTCCAACTGCTGGTGTGATCAGGCGTCCATCAGATGGTAAAATTCCCAAACGGATTGTTTTTATTCAATGCGCGGGCTCCCGCGACCCGGAGCATGGCTGCGCTTACTGCTCAAAGATTTGTTGCATGTACACTGCAAAACATGCTTTCATGTTCAAACATGCAGTGCCTGATGGAGAGGTCTATGTTTTTTACATAGATGTGCGCGCAGCAGGCAAAGGATATGAAGAGTTTGTGCAGCGGGTCATGGAAGAAGAGAGGATTGCCTATTTGCGGGGCAAAGTATCCAAGGTATTTCAGCGCGATGATAAATTGGTGGTCTGGGGCAGTGATACCCTGACAGGTATGGCTGTAGAGATAGAGGCGGATATGGTTGTCCTGGCTCCTGCTGTTGTGCCCAGCAAGGGAGCAAAGGAACTGGCAAAATTATTGAAGTCTCCGGCCAATGAATATGGATTTTTTGATGAAGTTCATCCCAAACTCAGACCGGTTGAGTCTGCTGCGATGGGCATTTATCTGGCAGGAGCGGCACAGGCGCCCAAGGATATCCCGGATAGCGTGTCTCAGGCCAGTGCAGCGGCAAGCAAGGTACTGGGACTTTTTTCTCAGGAAGAGCTGGCTCTTGAACCGCTGAGAGCAGAAGTTAATCTGGAAAATTGTGATGGATGTGCGCTTTGTGTTGGGGTTTGTCCCTACGGGGCAATTACCCTGGTACAGGAAGAACCTGACGGCCCAAAGCACATTGAAGTGCATAAGGCCTTATGTCAGGGTTGCGGGGTGTGCATGGCTACCTGTCCGAAAGAAGGGGTTAATGTTGCTGGTTTTACTTTAGCGCAACTGCGAGAGCAGTTAAGGGCGATGTTGGGGTAAGAAGCGTAAGAAGTGTAAGCCTCTTAAGTAAAAGGTGGATAAAATGCAAAGAGCAGGAAGAAAATTATTAAACGCGGACAAGCTGACAGTTCCTTGTGGACGGCCTGTGGTCCTCAAAGAAAGGTGCAAAGGGTGCAGGCTGTGTGTTGAATATTGTCCAAAACAGGTTCTTGAGATGTCAAAAGATTTTAATGAGAAAGGGTATCATTACCCTCAGCTTAAGCAGGGTCAGGAAAAAGACTGTATCAATTGCGGTTATTGCCAGGAAGTATGTCCTGATTTTGCGATATATGTAGAGAAAGTAACCAGTTAGCGGAGCGAGGGACAAAAAATGGGAAAGGATGTTTTAACAGGGGTACATTTTTTAAGTGGCAACCATGCCTGCGCTGAGGGTGCAATAGCAGCAGGCTGCCGTTATTATGCAGGCTATCCAATTACACCTTCAAATGAAATAGCCGAGAGAATGTCGTGGAGATTGCCGCAGGTAGGCGGCATTTATATCCAGATGGAAGATGAAATTGCTTCAATGGCCGCCATTGTGGGAGCTTCATGGGGAGGTGCAAAGTCCATGACAGCTACTTCCGGCCCTGGTTTTAGCCTGATGCAGGAAAATCTTGGGCTTGCTGTGATGACCGAAGCTCCATGTGTCATTGTTGACGTTCAGAGGGGGTCTCCATCAACCGGATTGCCAACTCTGGTTGCTCAGGCCGATGTCATGCAGGCCAGGTGGGGTAGTCATGGAGATTATGCAACCATTTCCATATCGCCTTCTTCACCGCAGGAATGTTTTGATTTTATGATCAAGGCCTTTAACCTGGCGGAGACCTGGCGGGTACCTGTGGTTGTCCTGAGTGATGAGAGTATTGCCCACCTGTCTGAGCGCGTAGTTATTCCAGATAAGAGCGAGATAAAAACAGTTTCCAGAAAAGTTGCAACCGGCCCGAAAGAAGGATTTTTGCCTTTTAAGGCAGGTGACGATCTGGTGCCTGAAATGCCCATAGCAGGCAGCGGTTACAGGGTGCATGTAACCGGTTTGACCCATGATGAGCGGGGGTACCCGGATTTAAGTCATCGGGTTCATGAGCAGCTTGTGCCCAGGCTGGTCAATAAGATAAAACAAAATGCTGATAAGATTATTGAGTATGAAGAGTTTATGCTGGATGATGCTGAAGTTGTGCTGGTAACTTTTGGAGTTTCCACCAGGATCTGCCGCCATGTGGTCAAAAGGGCCAGGATGGATGGATTAAAATTGGGCATGTTGCGTTTGATAACTATCTGGCCATTTCCTGAACAGAGGGTGATTAAACTTGCAGAGCAGGTCAAGGCGCTGGTTACAGTTGAGATTAACCTGGGGCAACTGGCATTGGAGGTAGAAAGAGTGGTCAAAGGCAGGACTGAAACCTACCTCATCCCTAATGCTGGCGGAGAAGTCCATGATCCTGATATGGTTTATGCCAGAGTAAAAGAGATTGCTCAAAAAAGTTAGCTTAAGATGGAGAGAAAAATGTCAGAAATAAAGCATCCTTCAGGAAAATTGATCAGAGAAGATCGTATGCCCCATATCTTTTGTCCGGGGTGCGGAATTGGGGGTACGATTAGCAATATAGCAGAGGCCCTCATGGAGTGCGGTCAGGACCTGGATAAATTCACTATCGTATCTGGTATTGGTTGCTCTGGCCGGGCAGCGGGCTATTTTAAGCTGGATGGGTTTCACACCACTCACGGACGTGCTGTAGCTTATGCCACCGGACAGAAACTGGCCAATCCTGATCTTAACGTAATTGTTTTTAGCGGCGATGGCGATTTAACAACTATTGGTGGTAATCACTTGATTCATGCAGCACGCCGTAATACTGACTTAATTGTTATCTGTATCAATAATTTTAATTACGGCATGACTGGCGGCCAGATGGGCGGAACAACGCCGACTTTGACCAGGACGACCACCAGTGTATATGGCAATTTTGAAACACCATTTAATTTGCCACTTCTAATGACAGCCTGTGGAGCCAACTATGTTGCCCGCTGGACTTCAGCCCATTCTCACTACATCAAGAAATCATTTCACGAAGCCCTGGAAAAAGAAGGATTCAGGTTTATTGAAGTTATTTCTGCCTGTCCCATTAACTGGGGGCGCAGGAACAAGATGCGCACGGGCATAGATCTGGTCAAATTTTTCCTGAATCAAACAGTGGTCAAGGAAAATCCAGCTCCAGAAGAAGCCCTGATTCAGATGGATACTCCAATTGTGTGTGGAGTTTTTGCGGACAGGGATCGGCCAGGACTTTTGCGTTCCATGCACGAGGTGCTTTCTTCAAAGGTAGGAGTAAAGACATTCAGGGGCGATGGAAAGGCCCCTGTCCCTGAGACAGAAGATTCTGCACCAGAATGCGCGAGTAGCCCTAAAAAAGTAGAGCAGGTCAGGATAAAGCTTGCTGGTATTGGTGGTCAGGGAATTGCCCTCCTGGGTCTGATTATGGGCCGGGCAACCTGTATTTTTGATGGCAATGAAGCCGTGTATTCGCAGGAATACGGAGCAGAAGCGAGGGGTGGTGCGTCAGCGTCCAGTGTTATTATTTCTTCAGAGAAGATAGATTATCCTTATATTAAAGTCCCGGATGTAATGGTGCTCATGGCACAGGCTGCTTTTCGCAAATATAAATCCGAGATACAGTCGGGCTGCACCCTGTTTATTGAAAAGGACCTGGTGAAACCAGAGGATTTGCCAGAAGGTGTACAGGTGTATGCTGTACCTGCTACGCGCATGGCCGAAGAAGTAGGGCGCAAAGTTGTTGCCAATATAGTTATGCTGGGCTTTATTTCAGCTTTGACTGATTTTATCAGTCTGGAAGCAGTACAATCAGCTCTGAAAATGTCAGTGCCCAAAGGAACAGAAGAGTTTAACCTGAAGGCCTTTCAGGCTGGTTTTGATTACGGGGAAAAGTTGAAGAAGGAACAAGCATAGGAGGCCGAGATGGCAGAACAGGAATACACTATAGGTGAAAAGACCATTGTTTTAGAGGGCACAAAAAAGATACCCATCTATATAATGGGTAAACGGTATGAGGTACTGGAAGGGCTTACCATTATGAAGGCCCTGGAGTTTGCCGGTTACCAGATCAAAAGGGGGTGCGGTTGTAGAGCAGGTATTTGTGGCGCTTGTGCTACAGTATATCGCCTGAAAGATGACTATCGTCTGCGTTTTGGTCTGGCCTGTCAGACTACGGTTGAGCCGGAAATGTATCTGACACAGATTCCCTTTGTGCCTGCCAACAAGACAACTTACAATATGGATGAAATTACCCCGGATGTAAGCACTATTGAAAAATTATATCCAGAAACATTTCGTTGTCTTGCCTGTAATACCTGCACCAAAGCCTGTCCCATGGAAATTCCGGTCATGGACTATATTCAGGCATTGATGCGTGGCGATATAGCCAAAGCTGCTGAATTGTCGCACAGTTGTATTATGTGCGGCATGTGTAGTATGCGCTGCCCTGCTGAAATACAGCATTTTCATGTGGCCATGCTGGCCAGGCGTTTGTATGGCAAGTATGTTCAACCAAAGGCCGAGCACCTGGCCAAAAGAGTGGAGCAAATCAAGGCTGGCAAATTTGACTGGATGCTTGATGAACTGGAAAGTCTTTCTGATGAGGAGTTAAGGCAGCGTTATAAAGACAGGGAATGGGAGCCAGAGCCTTATGACCCAGCCTGGAAACCACAGGATACAAAGTATTTAATTTTAGAGTAGTGCGTGAGTGTTTGAAATAAGAAAGGGGAAAAAGATGAAAAAATCTGGTTATCCGGAAAGTTTGCAGGAGAGCCTGGCCAATGTTGAAAAGACCAGGTCTGAGCGTTTAAAGGAAGCAAAAAAGCAGAAATATTTTCCAAAATTGTCGCCGGATGAGTACCGGGAGGTACTGGAAAAATATCATCCAGACTATAAACCTGAGGAACGTAAACCACTTCAGGTTGGCCCTAACAAAGGGGACATGCTGCAACCAGAGCTATTGGCGGTGCTTCAGGGCCGTCCCTGGCTGGAGCCAGGAGTTTTGAGGGGAGATTGAAATCACCTGATCTGAGTACTGATGTTCTGGTGATAGGCGGTGGTGGCGCAGGTAGTGCTGCTGCCCTTTTAGCTGCTGAAAATGGCGCTGATGTACTTATGGTTACCAAGCTTAGACATGGTGATGCCAATACAGTAATGGCAGAAGGCGGAATTCAGGCTGCGGATTTGCCCTATGACTCTCCATATTTTCATTTTCTGGATGTAATCGGCGGTGGACATTTTACCAATGATAAGAAATTGGTTCGTGCATTGGTGACTGATGGTCCTCTGGTTATCAAATGGCTGGAAGATTTAGGAATGATGTTTGATAAAGAACCGGACGGAACCATGAAGGAATTGAAAGGCGGTGGGCTTTGCCGCAGAAGAATGCATTCTTCTGCAGATATGACCGGTTCTGAAATTATGCGTGTTTTGCGTGATGAGGTGCGTAACCGCGAAGACAAAATCAGAGTACTGGAATTTTGTGCTGCCATTGAACTTTTGCTGGATGAGGATGGGGCCATTGGTGGTGCTGTATTTTATAACCTGGATACAGAAGAATACATTGTTGTCAAAGCCAGGGCTGTGATTCTGGCTACTGGCGGCTCAGGCCGGTTGCATTTGCATGGGTACGCCACCACCAATCATTATGGCGCAACAGGTGATGGTCTTGCCTTAGCATATCGCCTGGGAGTGCCCCTGAAAAATATGAAATATGCCCAGTTTCATCCCACAGGTGCTGTTTTCCCGGAGCAGTGCGTGGGTATGTTGATTACAGAAAAGGTGCGCACCCTTGGCGGTGAGCCAGTAAATTATCATGGCGAGAGATTTTGTTATCCATTAGAGCCAAGGGATGTTGAAGCATCCTTGTTTATCCGTGAATGCCTGGAGCGTGGCAATGGCGTTGTCACTCCTACAGGCCGTGTTGGTATCTGGCTGGATTCTCCCATGATTGACATGCTGCATGGCGAAGGCACTGTAGCCAAGGCTCTGGCCGGAAAATATCTGCAATTTAAGCGTTATGGCATTGATATAGCTAAAGAACCCATGCTTATCTTCCCCACTTTGCACTATCAGAACGGTGGGCTTGAGATTAATGAATATGGTGAAACAAAAGTGCCAGGGTTGTTTGCAGCAGGAGAAGTAGCAGGCGGTGTGCACGGTGATAATCGTTTGATGGGTAATTCTTTGCTGGACACCAATGTTTTTGGCCGAAGAGCTGGTGCTAAGGCGGCTGAATTTGCAAAACAAAGGCAGGAAGTCAAAACCTTAACCCTGAAACATATTGAGAAGTATTTAAAAGAGCTTGAAGCAGCCGGTATAGAACCAGAGATACAATCTCCTGTTGTACTGCCGGACTATAGACACCAGGAAGTAGTGGAGGGGTAAGGATTAAGGGATAAGGATTAAGGGGTAAGGGGTAAGGATTAAGGGTTAAGGATTAAGGGGTAAAGTTAAAGGAGTAGGTCGATGAAAGTTCATGAGTATCAAGCAAAAGAATTATTTGCCCGCTATGGTATTCCAGTGCCCAGGGGCAAATTGGTAACACAGGTGGAAGAGGTTGAAGGCGTAGTAAATGAACTGGGTTTACCTGTAGTTGTCAAAGCTCAAATTCATGCTGGAGGACGGGGCAAGGCAGGCGGAGTTAAGCTGGCAAAGACGCTGGACGAGGCCAGGCAGATTACTCAGAATATGCTTGGTAAGCCTCTGGTTACGCATCAGACTGGCGGTCAGGGAACAATTGTACGCAAGGTATGGGTGGAAGAAGGCGCTGCCATTAAAAAAGAGTTTTATGTTGGAATGGTTATTGACAGAGCCAGGCGTTGCCCTGTGCTGATGGTCAGCCCGGCTGGTGGAATGGAAATTGAAGAGCTGGCTAAAGAAAAACCAGAGCTTATTTTTAAAGAGCCAATAGACCCGTTTCTGGGGCTTTTGCCTTATCAGTGCCGTTCATTGGCTTTTAAGCTGGGAGTGGATCCCAAACAGGCTGGCAAGATGTTCATGGCCCTGACACGTCTTTTTGTTGAAAAGGATTGTTCTCTGGCAGAGATAAATCCCCTGATTTTGACTGAAGATGGCAATCTGTTGGCCATTGATGCGAAACTCAATTTTGATGATTCAGCCCTTTTCAGACATCCTGATGTTAAGGAAATGCTTGATCCAGATGAACTTGATCCACTGGAATATGAGGCTTCAAAATATCATCTCAATTATGTAAGACTGGATGGCAATGTTGGCATTATGGTTAATGGCGCCGGCCTTGCTATGGCCACAATGGATGTAATTAAGCTGGCTGGTGCTGAACCGGCTAATTTTCTGGATGTTGGTGGAAGTGCCAATGCTGAGATGATTGCCCAGGGTTTTAAAATAATTTTATCTGATCCCAATGTGAAATTGATTTTTATCAATATTTTCGGTGGAATTTTACGCTGTGATGTATTGGCCCAGGGTGTGATTGAAGCTGCAAAACAGGTAGAAGTTTCTGTGCCTATTCTAGTACGCCTGGAAGGAACTAATGTAGAACAGGGGCGCGAGATGCTTGCTGATTCAGGTTTGAATTTTGTAGTAGGTAAGGATTTGAGTGATGCAGCCTCAAAAATAGTAGAAATTTTGTCGTAAAGGAGTTGCAAAATGGGTATCCTGGTCAATAATGAGACGCGTGTACTGGTACAGGGAATAACTGGCAGGGAAGGTGTTTTTCATACCACCCAGATGCTTGCCTATGGGACTAAAGTTGTTGCAGGCGTAACTCCTGGAAAGGCTGGCCAGCAGGTGGAAGGAGTGCCGGTATTTAATACAGTTGAAGATGCTGTGCGGGAAACAGGAGCTAACGCTTCAGTGATTTTTGTGCCAGCAGCCTTTGCCTGCGATGCTATTTATGAAGCTGTTTCAGCCGGAATCAAATTGATCGTCTGCATCACCGAAGGGATTCCAACTCTGGATATGATGAAGGTCAAACGCTATCTGGACAGCCATCCTGATGTGGTGGTGATTGGCCCCAATTGTCCAGGGCTTATTGCCCCGCCAGTGAAGTGTAAAATGGGGATTATGCCTGGTCATATTCATACACCAGGGACTATAGGTGTGATTTCGCGCAGCGGGACTTTGACCTATGAGATTGATTATCAATTGACTTTAGCAGGCCTGGGCCAGAGTACCTGCATTGGAATTGGCGGCGATCAGATACCAGGCTCAAATTTTATAGATTTGCTCAAGATGTTTAAAGATGACGATGAAACGCAAGGGGTGGTAATGGTTGGTGAAATTGGAGGTACTGCTGAGGAAGAAGCTGCTGAGTGGATAAAACAAAACTTTAATAAACCAGTAGTCGCCTTTATTGCTGGCAGAACTGCTCCTCCGGGCAAGCGTATGGGCCATGCGGGCGCGATTATTTCTGGAGGTCAGGGCACGGCTGAAAGCAAGATGGAAGCCTTACGAGCCGCCGGGATATACGTTGCAGAAGATTTAGGTACCCTGGGACAGACAGTTAAGGAAGTGATGGGGCTGTAATGGGGAAGGATGAAGTAGGAAGTAGGAAGTAGGAAGGATGAAGGATGAAGGATGAAAAGGAAAGGGTTGATGCTTAAATTTCAGTGTGAACTTTACCTTTCTACTGTTTTATTTCATCCATCATCCTTCTTAATTGAATAGTGATGGACGGGTTGCTGTTCACCGTTCACTGTTCACTGTTCACTGATCACTGTTCACTGATCACTGTTCACTGTTCACTGTTCACTGATCACTGTTCACTCATTTCGTCGTAAAAGTATATACACCGTCCCAGTGCGCAGGTGGATTTTCAAGTAACAGATCAAGCCGCTGTCTGTAAAGCTGAACTACTTTATCTTGCTCATGCTTTTCTAAAATTTTATCTACTATATCTTTGGCCTTTTTAAATTCTCCCAGACGATAGTGCTTCATAAACAAATTATACTCTTCCATATAAGGAATAGGGCAGGTCTCTTTTCTTGAACCCAGCAGCTCAAAAATCTCCACTGCCTTTTTTTTGCCTTTTACTCTCACCAGATCTAAACTTCTGAACCAGAACTCATTTTCAACCTTATTCTTTGTATATTCACTGATAATAATATTTGTTCCGTAGGCCTTATTCAAACCTTCCAGCCGCGAGGCAAGATTTACATTGTCACCCATAACAGTATAATCAAAACGCTCAACAGACCCCATATTTCCAGCTACCATTTCTCCGGTATTTATCCCAATACCAATATCCAGCACAGGAATACCTCTCTCTTTCCATTGCTCATTCAATTTTTTTAACCTGGACATCATTTCAAGGGCAGCATTACAGGCATCATAAGCATGGCGGTCGTTATGCAATGGCGCTCCAAAAACAGCCATGACAGCATCACCTATATACTTATCCAGAAGTCCCTTGTTTTCCAGCACTATCCCTGTCATCTCAGTCAGGTATTCATTAAGCAAACTGACCAGTTGCTCTGGCTTTAACTTCTCTGAAATAGAGGTAAAACCGCGAATATCAGAGAATAAAACACTAAGCTCCAGCTTTTCTCCACCCAGTTTCAGCTTGTCCGGATTTGAGACCACCTGCTCAACCACGTTTGGATCAAGATACTTGCTAAATGCCTGACGAATCTGCCTTTTCTGGCGATCTGCAAAAATGAATCGATAAACATTCAAGCTTAAATAATTCAAGCCAAACCCAAGCAAAGGATAAACCACATTCAACCAGTAGCGTCCTATTTTAAACAGGTAAAAATTCAGACCCAGATACAACATGGCCGTGCCTGAAAAGCCAATCAAGGTCCAGAAGGCTCCTGCCCGCCATAAAAAAAACAGGCTAATAAGCCCCAGCAAGACAATGGCTCCCAGATCAAACAAAGGGGCCCAGTTGGGACGAAGCAAAAAATCTCCCCTGAGCATGGTGTCCAGGGCTGTGGCCTGAATTTCAGCTCCAGGATACGCCACCCCATAGGGTGTCACGCGCAAATCATAAACAGCGGGCGCTGTTACACCTATTAAAATCCATTTGTTCTTTACTTCCTGTTCCTGCACCTGCGAAGTGAAAAATTTCCAGGCTGGAATATGAGTTATACTTTTTTCAGGGCCTCGATAATTTACAAGCATCCTGCCCTGCTCATCTGTTGGGACAAAAAAATCTCCAATTTCAACACCCATAAGTCCAGCAGAAGAGAGTACCAGGGTAGGTATTTTACTCCTGTTGGTCAGACTGATCATGGCAGCAGCAAGGGGCTGATAATACTTTTCTCCATACTTAATGGCTAAATTATATCTCCGAATTACGCCGTCCATGTCAGGAATAACATTAAAATACGCTTCTGCCGCAGCAATTTTTGCCAGTAAAGGAATATTATGTCTTACCTTGTAACCAACAGGAACAGAAAGATTCACTTCTTTTGATTGGCCCACAAATTTTTGCGCTAAATAACAGGCCGCCTCAGGTAATGTTGAATGGTTGTTGCTGGAAGTTGCATTTTTTACAGATTGTGGATCAAGATTAAAATAATAGCCCAATATTTGAGGAGAAGCAGCCTTTTGTAGGGTTAAAGCCAGAGTCAAATCAGGGTTTGTCTTAATTAACCTCTCTTTGATATATTGCCTGAGTTTTGGATTTGGTAATAAATTCAGGTCTCTGGCCTTTTTAGCCAGCAACACAAGCTCTTTTTGCGCGGCAGTTTTCTCTGGATCGAAAAAACTAATATCATAACCAACTACTTTTGGGCCAAACTGAGCAATCTTTTCAACCAGTTCAGCCATTTTACTTCTTGTCCAGGGCCAGCGTCCAATCTTTTCCAAACTTTGTTCATCAATGGCAACAATGGCTACCTGTTTTGATGTTTCTATCTTACCACGCGCTTTTAAGCGTAAATCATAGGCTTTAAGCTCCAGTAAGTCTAAAAATTCAATCCTGTTCAGGTAAAAAAAACAGGTCAAAAAACAAATAACCGCTGTTATCAAAAAAGGAGAAAATTTATTTTTATCCATCCTTACCATTTCCTTTTTTCCACCAGGATTCATCCGGTCCCTTAAACCACCAATCAGTATGATCTGTTTGCATAATCTGCCTGGCCAGTGCCTTGCCCTCTTCCGTTCGCAATCTTTCCAGGGCACATTCCAGCCATCTGGCTGCATATTTGTTACCCAGGTCCAATTCCTCTTTCAGGTTTAAAATAAGGTCGATCTGGTCGGCATCCTGGGCCAGGGCTGCTTCCCTGCTGTCAACCATTTCCAGCTCGCGCCACAGATTTAAAATTTCATTTTTAAATCCAGTGCCTTCCAGGGCATCAGCCAATGCGCGTTCAGAATCACATTTATTATAAATTCTATACACATAGTTAAAATCGCCAATCCTGGTCTCCTGCAAATCATGAAATAAACACAATAAAGCGGTTTTGGCCTTATCAGCGCCGCTAATTCCAGCCAGAACATAGCCAATAACCGCTGTCCTGTATGAATGTTCTGCAACATTTTCTTTACCACTACCCAGAAATTGATAACCTGTACGGGGAGTCTTCCTGAGCATCCCCACCTCAAACAAAAAATCAGCAATCCTTTTCAAATTATGGTTATTGGTATATTGGTTATTGGCGGATTGGTTGTTGGAGGATTGGTGATTGGTTATTGATGTATTTTTTTTATTGCCTTTCATAATATTCAACTCCTTTCTTTTCCCTCTTGCGCTTCTTGCGCTTCTTACTCTCCTTACGCTTCTTTCACTCTCTCCATCACGTCCTGTAACAGGCATTGATCCGAACATATTCTTCTGTCAAATCTGAGCTTAATAAAGTGTATTCTCCATTTCCATCGCCTAAACTGACCTGAATGTGCACGTCTTGTTTGCGCAAGTGCCGGGCCATGATGTTATCTATATCCATATTGACGGGCTGTCCCTGGGCAAAAATAGTTATACCGGCAATCCGTACCTCTACCTGATCTGGATTAAACTCAGCACCACTGCGGCCCAGGGCCGCAACAATGCGTCCCCAATTAGGGTCCTGACCATAAAGGGCTGTCTTTACCAGTAGCGAATGCCCAATGGTTCTGGCAACCAGTTCAGCCTGGGTTTTATTTTTTGCGCCTGTAACATGAATATGAATAACCTTTGTTCCGCCTTCAGCGTCCTGGACAATCTGATAGGCCAGATCCTGACAGATACTTTTTAAGGTTTCTCTTATCATATCTTCCTCGTCCTGAGCTACGCATACTCCAGACGCTCCATTGGCTAAAGCAAAAACACAATCATTGGTGCTTGTGTCTCCATCTACGGTAATGGCATTAAAGCTCATATCAACAGCCATTTTCAATGCTTCTCTCCACCAGTTGCCATCAATCTGAGCATCACAGAGCACAAACCCAAGCATAGTAGCCATATCAGGGCAAATCATCCCCGCGCCTTTGGCAAAACCCAGAAAAGTCACCTCTCCTGCCTGCAAGCTTACCCTTTTCCATGACAATTTGGGAAAAGTATCTGTAGTCATAATAGCCCTGGCTACCCGCACAGGGTCTGTCTGTCCCAGAGTTTTCTTGAGTTCCGGCACTGCCTTTTCCCACTTTTCTAAATCAAACTGTTCTCCAATAACCCCTGTTGAGGCTGGCAAAATATCATCTTCTCCCAGGCCAAAAACTCTTTTTACCATCTGTAATGTCTGACAGCAGTTGCTATATCCTGTCTCTCCTGTACACGCGTTAGCCTGGCCAGCATTTACCAGTATCCCTCGAACTTTAGATTTTTTCTCTAATATCTTTTTAGCAACTAATATTGGGGCAGCCTGAAACATATTTTTTGTAAAAACAGCAGCCACCCTTGCAGGAACATCACTCAATATCAAGGCCAGATCATCTCTGTCCTGATATCTGAAACCAGCACTGACTGTAGCGAATAAATATCCTTTAGGCACCTGCAACATCGTTTATTCCCCTGAAAATATTTTTTACTTCTATTTGCAAATCAGCAAAAAGAACACTGGTTAAAACATCATTTACGCCAAAATTGCCATGAAAATTATATTGACCAGCATTTAAATAATACACATCCACATAACCTGCTGGTGATACCAGCCAATACTCTCTCACACCATGCTTCTGATACAACTTAAATTTAACATTCCTATCCTTCAACTCAGTAGCTGGGGACAAAATTTCCACCACCAGATCAGGCGCTCCTTCTATGCAACGCTCTGTTATAATCTCCCTGCGACAGACAACCAGCAAATCAGGCTGCACAACATCTCTGGCACTTAATTTGACATCAGTAGGGGCGGGATAAATTTTACACCCTTTCTTATTTAATTTATCAACAATTAATCCTGATAAATTAATTAAAATTTCCTGATGAACTGTTGTTGGCGCGGGACTCATGTCCCACACTTTGCCATCAATAAGCTCCACCCTTACATCATCATCAAACTCAAGGTAATCCTCATAGGTAAACTCTTTCTTTTGCTCAATAATTTTTGCTGCTTCCGGCATTGATTATATCCCTCAACTTTCTGAGTTGTAAAAAATGTTTAATCTTTTCAGCAGATTACAAAACAATATCGAAAAGATATTCCATTTTCCGGAAACGATCTAATAAA
>OFAY01000048.1_pt1 | contig 21530 bp, 22 predicted proteins | sample 1520371 | NCBI WGS metagenome assembly OFAY01 (sample SAMEA3696446, study PRJEB22514) | metagenome | biome: water; feature: marine; material: hydrothermal vent | place: Pacific Ocean | collected 2014-08-12 | depth 1521 m | reverse complement strand
CAAAAAAGGATAGCTGTTTCTGTTTCAAATTCAAAAGATCTTGTAAATCCTAGTTGGTCCGTTACCTCCCTTTTCATTTCTGATACGGACTTTTTAGTCCACTTTTCTGTGTCGCCCGTACAAAATTGATTTTCCATATTTTGTTTAAATGGCAACCAAATTTTTCTCACTTTATTTAATTGATTACGTACATCACCAGAAGAACGTGGAAGCAATCTTGTTGTACCATCAGGATTAAGTGTAATTGGTGCAGGTCCAGAATCGATCAGACTATTTAAGGTAATATCAAAAAGTTTAATTGTCTTTTTAAGGTCTGATAATAATACATTATTAACTTGTCCATCTACCTGTTTTTTATATATAAATGCAAGAGCCTCTTTTGTCATCTTCTGTGTCAACATCCTCTGTCTGCCAGCAAGGTTAATTAGCAAGCCATCACTCCTCTGCTTCGATGTCACAAGAAATGTTGCTACCACCATCATCACAGATATCATAAAAATAATCAGCATGGAAACAAATACCTTATATTTAATTTTTAAATTCATTGCCTACCTCCTTCAAATAGATAAAAAAACACTCTAAAAATTCAGGTATCTCTAGTCGTAATATCCTGTAACGAAGTCGCCTGCAAAAAGTAAAAACGCTTAAATTACTGATAGCGGGGACATGCGAACAACTAATTATTGCAAATAGCTACAACTGCCACAACCTCGCTATCATTGTTCTGTTTGCCTGTCTCCAGCGGTCCCCGCGTGCACAGATTTCCTTTTTACAGGCGACTCATTGAAGCATAGATTTTTTACAACATTTTCTTTAAAAAGCCTGAAAGGCAAGCAAGCAAGCAAGCAAGCAAGCAAGCAAAAAATGGGCCAATATTAATCACAATGTTACTCATTTATACCTCCAACTCAATAATTCAACTTTTTGAGTTGCAAAAAATATTCAATCTTTTTAGTAGATTACAAAACAATATCGAAAAAATATTCCATTTTCCGGAAACGATCTGACAAAGGCATTAATCGCCAAAAATTGTCTGGATCAACCCTGTTTTGGTCATTTGAACATTAGAAAATTTGGATTTGCCGTGCCCAGCACCAACTTTGAAAACGGTTGGTGCTGTGGTTCCGGATTTCGATGTTCGGATTTCGAATTTTTCAACTTTCGAAACTCCGACAGCTGAGTTAGTCAACTTTTCGAATTAAACATATGGAAAAAATTCACTTTTTGCAAACATAAAACATTATGACTTCTCAAAACTCATGCAAAAGATGTGGCACCTGTTGCCTGAAAGGTGGGCCTGGCCTTCACCTGGAAGACCTGGACCTTGTCAGGAGCCAGAAAATAAAAAAATCCGATCTTGTCCTTTTCAGGCAAGGCGAACCAGTGTGGGACAATGTCCAGAACAAGATCATTCTCTTAAACCAGGAACTGATCAAGATCAGATCTGTCACTTCTAAAGATAACGCCTGTATCTATTATGACCCTTTAAACAAAAGCTGCACTATTTACGCGTATCGTCCCCTCCAGTGTCGTGTACTCAAATGCTGGGATACCAGAGACATAAAAAAGGTCTATAGGTATAAAAGATTAAACCGCTCCATGCTCATTAAACAGGGAACAGCCATGGCTGATCTGATTGCCGAGCATGAAAAAAAATGCTCTGTAGTTGATACAGCCTGTCTCATCGAAAATCTTACTCAGGAAAACCAGAAAAGTGCCTTGCAAAAAATCAATGAGACAGTGGCCTATGACCGCAGTTTTCGCCTTACCCTGAAGGAAAAGGTTAATATTACTGACTTTGAGCTTGAATTCTATTTTGGCCGGCCAATGTCTGTGATTGTCCAGAGCCTTTTTGCCTATTTCAAAAAAATCCCGCCGATATAAGGGGAAATGGAGATAAAAAAAATCCCGCCCAAAGGCGGGATTTTTTAAGCATCCAGACTGGCTAGAGCCTTTAGCCGTTCAAACTCTGCCTTTACCCTTTCCTGAATATAAGCAATGTCATCTTCACCAAGATGCCTGAACCGGCGCTGAAGCTGCAAATATTCTTTAACAGGCTTTAATTCTTTTGTCTTCTGGGTAATTTTAAAGCGGCCATATTCAACTTCAAACAAAGGAAAAACTCCTGTTTGCACAGCCAGTTTAGCCAGGGTAATACTCTGTTCTGGTTTGCTTCGCCAACCAGTGGGGCAGGGTGAGAATATCTGAATATAAGCCGGCCCATCCACAGCCAGGGCCTTACGTACCTTGTTCATTAAATCCAGATGATAACCAGGTGAAGCCGTAGCCACATAAGGAATATTGTGGGCAGCCGCAATCATGGCCACATTTTTTTTCCAGGTGCATTGACCTATGCTCTTCTTCCCTGGAGGAGAGGTTGTGGTCATGGCCCCATAAGGGGTTGAGCTTGATCTTTGAATGCCTGTGTTCATATATGCTTCATTGTCTAAACAGACATAAAGAAAATTGTGACCTCTCTCCAATGCACCGGACAATGATTGCAGACCAATATCAGCAGTGGCCCCGTCTCCGGCAAAGGCAATAATGTTTGGTTTTTCTTTGATTTTTTGCTTCTTATAAAGCATTTGTATTGCTGCCTCGATCCCTGACGCTACAGCAGCGGTATTTTCAAAGGCCACATGGAGCCAGGGCACACGCCAGGCTGTTTCAGGAAAAGGAGAAGTGACTATCTCCATACAACCAGTGGCATTGGCAACAATAGTATTGGGACCGGCTGCTTTCATAACCATGCCCATAGCCAGAATCTCTCCGCACCCCTGACAGGCCCTGTGACCAGGACTGATCAAAGATTCCCTGGGCAGATTTTTGGCCGTAATCTTTTCAAACTTGATTTCTTCTTTACTCAGCATGACTGCGCACCCCCCAGATTGTATAATCATCCTTAAATTCACCCTTTAAAGCCATATCCAGCATGGTCTTAAAGTCTTTTCTGGTTACGTCCCTTCCGCCAAGACCAGCTATAACATTGATGACTTCCGGCTTTTCACTCTCTTCATAAAGAAGGGCCTTGATCTCTGCTGCCACCGGGCCGCTTGTTGAACCAGGACAAAGCGCCCGATCAATCACAATAAGCCTTTTAACTCCCTTGATGGCCTGTTTAAATTCTTCTTTTGGGAAAGGACGCCACAAACGGATGCGCACCTGGCCCACACTCTGACCTTCTGCATTTAATTCTTCAATGGCTGTCATCACGGTCTCACCAAGAGAGCCCATAGTTACAAAGACAGTCTCTGCGCTTTCAGTGCCATTTTTCTCGATCAAACTATACTTGCGTCCAAAAATCTCAGCCCACTGCTGTAAAACTTCCTCAATAACAGGTTTTGAATTAGTCAGGGCCACATCACATTGCTTTTTAGCTTCAGTATAAATTTCAGGCACACCAACAGGCCCCATGGTCACAGGATTTGCCGGATCCAATTTCATGGCCGGCTCAAACGGAGGCAAAAACCTGTCAACCAATTCCTGGTCAGGAACTTCAATAGGCTCAATCATATGGGTTAAAATAAAACCGTCCATATTCACGCACACCGGCAAAAGCACCCTTTTGTCCTCAGCAATCCTGAAGGCCGCTATGGTAAGATCAAATATTTCCTGACCATTTTCTCCAAAAATCTGTATCCAGCCAATATCACGCTCAGCCATAATATCACTATGATCATTCCAGATGGAAATAGGGCCGGAAAGCGACCTGTTAGCCACAGTCATTACCATTGGCAGCCGCAGGCTGGAAGCAATAAACAAAATTTCATGCATCAGGGCCAATCCCTGAGCTGAAGTTGCCGTATAAACCCTTGCTCCCGTAGCTGCCGCGCCTACAGCAGCACTCATGGCTGAATGTTCTGACTCCACTGGAATAAAGGCAGCTTCCAGCTCACCATTGGCTACTATCTGTGATAAGTCTTCCACGATATGAGTCTGAGGAGTGATGGGATAAGCTGAAATTACGTCAACACGAGCCAGCTTGACTGCCTCAGCAACAGCTATGGAGACTTCAGTTCCTATGCGCTTACCCATTTATTCGCCCTCCCTTTGCATTTTAATGGCCTCTTTCGGGCACTCAACAGCACAAATGCCACATCCTTTACAATAATACAAATCAGGCCGGTAAAACCCTTCTTCATCCTCTGCAATACAAAATTCCGGGCAATAAACCGCACAAAGGCCACACTTAACGCATTTATCTTCATCCAGAACAGGGACGCTTGAACGCCAATCACCTGTTTTTAGATTGGAAGCATTACCAGGGGTGGTAATGGCCGCGCCCAGTTCCAGATCTTCCCAGGCCGGATATTGCATAAACCCTCCTTCCGTATTTGGTTTGTTAGTTTAACAAAATTTGCCTGAAAAAACTAATTTTTTGCAGGTAAAACTATTCAACAGCCAGGGCCACCAACTACTCAACCAATAATCGGTTAAAGGCAAAATCAACAGGCAAAAGGCAAAACTATTCCTCACTCATTTCCTGAACTTTCTTTTCCAGTTGCCTGGCCCAGGCAAGTCCTGCCTGGCCCAACGCCTCTATAACATCCCGGGATACTTTGTCTGTCTTTATACGACGATAAATCCATTTGGCAATATAAAGCACCTCGCTACTTTCCCGCTGTCCACTGGAAGAAGTTAATACTGCCCTGATCTGCCCTTTTATCTTTTCCCTTTCAACTATACCTTGCTTAATCTTGCGACCCAACACTTCCATTTGCCCGTGCTCTTTCTCTTTTAACTGCCAGTAATGAAAATAGGCTTGTTTTAACAATTCTTCAGCCTGGAAGTACTCTTTCATCAGCTTATCTACTTCTTTATTCTGGGCATAATCAACAAAGACATTACTTATATCTCTGACTTTGCGTGCTAATAAAGTCAAAAGTTCAGCCACCTCGCTCCTTTTCAAAGTACGAGAGACCTTTTTACTGCCCTGAGTGAATTCTTTTGGCCTCCCACTGGCAATATCGACAATTTTCTTCGTCAAGTTGCCAGCCACAACAGGGGACAATCTGTCTATTATAAACGGACGCAAAAGATGACCAAAAATCTCCCTTCTAATCTGTAAAACATCGTCTCCCATATAGTCTAAACCGTAAAAATAAAGGCCATAGCGCATGTTTATCTGTTTAAAAGTAAGAGTCAGCTTCTTCTCCTGAGGAAGATAATGTTCAAAAATAGTCTCTGCCAGATCCTCGATAAAATCAGGAGTTAATATTTTATCCTTAAGTTCTGGAACCTTGCTTTGTATTTGAAGAGAACGGTCAGCAGGTTCCTGAGATTCATCCCTGCCCGGCTGATGTTGAACTTCTACTTCAGGGGGCTGCTCAGGCTCAGGCTCAGGCTGACGGGCAAAAGGCTCACCTCTTTCAATCCGAAAACGCAACGCTGTAAAATTTGCTTCTGAATTAACACGGGCATCATGGGTATTAAAATCAGGAGAAAAATAAAAAAACAATGCCCATCCTCCTGCCAGACAAATTATTACTGCCAGTGAAAAAATAAAAAAAGTTTTATTAGACATTACCAGTTTTCCCTCATTTCCTCAGTATCGTTTTTTCTAATTAATCATACATTTTTCTGCGATGCAACCCAAATGAATAGGGACAGGAGAATATCTTGACAATTTTTTTCTATCCTGATAATTATCCTCCTGCATGCCAAATAATGTCCATAAATCTGGAAAAATTTAAGGAGGTAATCGTCATGCCCCGTATTCCCAGAATGCTTGTAACTGACCAGCCTGCTGTCTATCACGTCATATCGAGAACTGCTCTGGATGGCCTGCCAATTTCAGACACGGACAAGGAAGTTTTTCTCAAACTCCTCAAATTCCTTGGATCCGTGTATTTTGTTGACATCCTCGGCTTCTGCATCATGGGCAATCACTTCCATCTCCTTGTCCAGACCTATCCAGAAGATGAAATGCCAGACCAGGAGGTCATGCGTAGATTTGAAATCTATTACAAAAATGATGATCGTGTCCTGACTCATGACCAGATTCCCCATTTTAGACAAAAATGGACCAATCTATCTGAATTCATTAAGGAATTAAAACAGAGATTTACCTGGTATTACAACAAAACCTACGGTCGCAAAGGCTATTTCTGGTCAGACAGGTTTAAAAGCGTCATCGTAGAAAAAGGCTATACCTTAATCAATTGTCTGGCCTATATTGACCTAAATCCCATCAGAGCCGGCATCGTTAAAAAACCGGAAGATTATCGCTGGTCATCTCTTGGTTATTTTGCCAGAACAGGTAACAGGGATAACCTTCTTACCCTGGATTTTGGCCTGAAAGAATATAATGTTGAGAATGAAGCCGAGCGGTTTCGCATGTATCGGGAATACGTATATGAACATGGTTGCATTGAAAACACCAAAGGTGCTGCCATAGATGAAAAAGTTGTCAGGCAAGAACGCAAGAAAAAATTCAAATTTACAGCAGCAGATCGTTTAAGATACAGAACACGATATTTTACAGAAGGGGTCTTTTTAGGTTCAAGCCAATTTGTTAAAGAACATTTTCAACGTTTCAAGGAGAAACTAAATGTCCAGAAAGAACGGACACCTCATATAATATCAGGATTTGAAAATATTTATTCCTTCAGGCAAACACCGTAACATTGTTATCGTCTTATTTCATCATTCCTGCACTTTTGTCCTGAATCCGTAAATTTTTGTGGTAATATCATCTGTTGTACGGGGAAAAACGCCTGCTGGAAGCAATCTAAAAAGTCGCTTACCAAAAATTTCTTTTTACAACTACCCCTTTTCAATCTTCTTGCCTGAATCCGTGAACTTTTGCGGTAATTTCATCCGTATATACAGAGACAGTCGCCTGCTGGAAGTACTTACTCCCAATTTTCTGATATAATCCTCCTGTCCCTTTTTTTCTTTGCCGTTCACGGCCATAAAACTGCCACTAACACAAATTATTTTTACACTCATCAATTAAACAAAATAAATTTTTTGTTCTCAAATCAGAAGGGCTGAAGGAAAAGGCGAAAAGGGAAGGAGGTATAAAAATGTATGTAGGACTCAGGATGATCACCAGGGTGCCAACAGTCTCTCCAGACGATCTTGTGCTTGATGCGGACAAAATCATGGAGGAAAACAAGCTCTGGATGCTCATGGTAACAGAAGGGGATAAGTTAGTAGGCTATATCCGTAAAGAGGATGCACGCGCTGCCCTGCCTTCTCTGGTCAGTTCTCTGGACAAATACGAAATGAACTATCTTCTTACTAAATTAACAGTAAAAAAAATAATTCGCACAGACCTGGAAACAGTATCACCTGAGACAGAAATTGAAGTAGCTGCCAATTTAATGTATCAGAAAAATCTTCCTGGACTGGCCGTGGTGAACAATCACAATAAACTTCTGGGCTATATCAATCGTTCAGTCATGCTCGAAGTGCTTGTTGATGAAATGGGTTTAAAACAGGGTGGAGTCAGAATAGCTTTTGAGGTGGAAGACAGGCCAGGAGTGATCGCAGAAGTGTCAACAATAATTGCCAATATGGGCATCAGCATTGTTTCTACCGCCACTTTTTTTCATGGCCCAAGAAGGCTGGTGGTTTTTCGTATTAAAACCGATGATCCATGCCAGGTTAAAAAGGCATTGAAAGAGCATGGTTATCGTCTTGTTACACCTGAAGATTTTGTTGGAGAATGGGAATAATGCCCCTTTTAGAGGTAGATAAAGTTACTTTAACCTTTCGTGGTCTTGCTGCACTGGTAAGTGTTAGTTTTAATATTGAGCAGGGCCAAATCGTTTCCCTGATCGGCCCCAACGGAGCAGGTAAAACCAGCATGCTAAATTGCATCAGTGGCCGTTATCATCCTGACCGGGGTGCTATTAACTTAAATGGCCAGAATATTTTAAATCTTCCTGCTCATAAACGAACAGGACTCGGTCTGGCGCGCACCTTCCAGAATATTGCCCTTTTCAAGGGTTTGAGCGTTCTGGAAAATCTGATGGTAGGCCGACATCTTCACCTGGGTTATGGTCTCCTCCCTTCCCTCTTTTACTTCGGACGGGCAAGGAGATTGGAAACTAAACACCGTCATCGTGTAGAGGAAATAATCGATTTTTTAAACCTCTCCCCTTACCGACATCAGATTGCAGGTCGCCTTCCTTACGGCGTCCAGAAAAGAGTTGAACTAGGACGTGCACTGGCAGCAGAGCCAAAGCTTCTTTTGCTGGACGAGCCCATGGCCGGGATGAATCTGGAAGAAACAGAAGATATGGCCAGATATATCCTGGATATCAATGAAGAATGGGGAGTGACCATTTTATTGGTTGAGCACGACATGGGCGTGGTCATGGACATCTCTCACCGTGTTGTTGTGCTTGATTTTGGTCAGGTTCTATCTTTAGGCACACCTGATGAAGTGCAGCAGGATCCCAAAGTTATTGCTGCTTATCTTGGTGATCAGGAAAGTCTTTATCTGGGAAGGTAACCAAACAATGGACTCAAATAAAGCTTACCATACAACTCTCCCTGCCCTGCTTCTAAAAAATGCTCAAAAATATCAAAATCGTACAGCCCTGCGGGAAAAAGACCTGGGCATCTGGCAAAGTTTTTCCTGGCAGGAATATCTAAACCATACAGCCACATTTGCTGCTGGCCTCAAAAAGCTGGGGCTTGGCAGAGAAGACATCCTTATTCTTATTGGCGACAACCGGCCTGAGTGGCTTTTTGCCCAACTTGCCATTCAATCTTTAGGCGGGATAGCATTGGGTCTTTATCAGGACGCACCAGCAGATGAAATTTGCTATGTCTTTGAACTCTCTGAGACCAAAATCGTGGTGGCTGAGGACCAGGAACAGGTTGATAAGATTCTGTCTATTCGCGATAAACTGCCTCACTTAAAATATATCGTCTATCACGATCCCAGGGGACTTTCTTTTTACCAGGAACCAGGTTTGATGGAATTTAGTGAAATTCAGAAAATGGGCCAGGAAGGGGCAGATGAGTTTGCCAGATGGGTGGCAGAATTGTCACCGGAAGATACCTGTCTTATCGCCACAACATCCGGAACTACAGGCCGTCCCAAGCTGGCCATGCTCAGTCATAAAAATTTATTGTCCATGGCCTGGAACCTTGGCCAGGTAGATCCCAAATATGACAGTGACGAGTTTGTCTCTTTTTTGCCTCTTGCCTGGATGGGTGAACAGATGATGGCAACGGCCTCGGCCCTGCTCTTTGGGTTCTGTGTCAATTTCCCGGAAGAGCCAGACACTGTGCAGGAAAACATCCGTGAAATTGGCCCGCATCTCATCTTTTCCCCGCCCAGGGTCTGGGAAAACCTGGCAGCCTCTGTCCAGGTAAAGATAATGGAAACAACTCCTCTTAAAAGATTTTTATATAATCTATTTCTGCCCATTGGTTATAAATATGCTGATTGCCTCTTTGCAGGTAAAGAACCTTCTTTTTCTCTCAAACTGCTCTATAAACTGGCGGATATCGGTCTCTTCAGGGCTTTAAGGGATAGGCTTGGTTTTTCCCGCATCAGGTCGGCATCCACAGGTGGCGCTGCGCTTGGCCCTGACACTTTCCGCTTCTTCCATGCCATGGGCGTCAATCTAAAACAGATTTACGGCCAGACTGAAATCTCAGGTATTTCCTGTATCCACAAAGATGGACATATTGATTTTGATACAGTTGGTGAACCAATTCCAGAAACAGAGATAAAAATATCTGAGCAAGGAGAAATTTTATCCAGGAGCCCTGCGGTCTTTAAGGGGTATTATAAAAATCCGGCTGCCACAGAAGAAACTCTGGAAAATGGTTGGCTCAAATCAGGAGACGCAGGATATTTTAAAGAAAATGGACAATTAGTTGTTATTGATCGTCTGAAGGACGTAATGCATTTAAAAGATGGCACCAGGTTTTCCCCACAATTTTTGGAAAACAAACTCAAATTTTCTCCTTACATCAAAGAAGCAATGGTTGTGGGAGAAGGGCGAGACTTTATTGTGGCAATCATCTGTATAGATATGTCCATAGTTGGCCGCTGGGCAGAATCCCAATTAATAACTTATACTACTTATCAGGATTTATCAGCCAGGGATGAAGTCTATGACTTAGTCTATGATGAAGTGATCAAGATTAATGCTACTTTGCCTGAAAACACCAGAATAAAACGATTTGCACTTTTATTTAAAGAACTGGATGCAGATGATGGAGAACTCACCAGAACACGCAAAATCAGGAGAAAATTTGTCTATGAAAGGTACCAGGCGCTGATTAACGCTCTTTATACCTCCCTTGATGAAACCATGCTCAAGACAGAAATAGTCTATCAGGATGGACGCAAAAGAGAACTCTCTGGCCAAATAAAACTTAAATCTGTTTAAGGTATAAAAGATGGAATATTATCTTCAACTCTTCATTAATGGTTTAGTAGTAGGCAGTATTTACTCTCTGGTCGCCCTGGGATTTGTCATTATTTACAAGGCAACCAAAGTAGTCAATTTTGCTCAGGGCGAATTGGTCATGGTTGGAGCCTATGTCTGCTTTGCCCTAACAGTACAGGCTCAAATCCCATTTATCTGGTCTTTTCTACTCACTCTTGTGTTTTCCATTGTGCTGGGTCTTTGTGTAGAAAAACTAATTTTAAGACCTTTGATTGGAGAGCCAATCATCAGCGTAATCATGGTGACTATTGGCCTGTCTTCAGTCTTAAAAGCTATAGTTCAGGTAATCTGGGGAACGCAGATCAAGGTCTATCCTCAGGTACTGCCCAATGAACCGATTATGGTGCTGGGCTTGCCTGTAGCGCCGGTATATATTGCCGCATTTGTCCTTTCTGCCCTGCTGTTTACTATCTTTTCCCTGTTTTTTAAATTTTCGTCTCTGGGCATTGCCATGCGGGCCACTGCCTTTGATCAACAGGCAGCCCAGTCCATGGGCATTGGCATCAAAAACATTTTTGCCCTGTCCTGGTGTATTGCCTGTATAGTCTCCTCCATTGGAGGGATTATTCTGGGCAATATTAACGGTATCAACTCCCAGTTAGGAACCCTTGGCTTAAAGGTATTTCCAGCGGTCATTCTGGGTGGTCTGGACAGTCTTCTTGGCGCGGCCTTAGGTGGGCTTATCATCGGCGTTCTGGAAAATATAAGCGAAGGACTGGCTAAAGAATTTTTAAATCTTGGCGGTTTTAAAGAAGTAGCATCATTTATTATTCTAATCTTAATCCTGATGATCAAACCCTATGGACTATTTGGCAGCAAAGAAGTGGAGCGAGTATAAATGAGCAAAGCAAACAAATGTGGATTATTTTTTACTTCCTATGCGCAGGAAGCCCAAATTTTTCCCAGTAAATTTCAAAAATTCTGTCTTGGCCTATTCCTTGTTTCTCTAAGTCTTAGTCCATATTTTTTAGATACTTACCTTATTTCCCTCCTCAACTTGATCTTTATTGCTGTTATAGGAGCGGTATCTTTAAACCTTCTTACAGGCTGCTGCGGGCAGATTTCTCTGGGACATGGGGCTTTTATAGGCGTGGGAGCCTATGCCACTGGTTATCTGATGCAACTTGGCCTCTCGTTCTGGCTTGCTCTACCTCTGGCTGGACTCATTACAGCGGTTATAGGCATGATCTTTGGAATACCTTCCTTACGCTTAAAAGGAATTTACCTGGCCATTGCTACCCTGGCAGCCCAGATTATCCTGGAATATATCTTTTTGCATTGGGATGCTGTTACAGGCGGCTCAAACGGCATGGCCGTGGATCCCCCCCAACTCTTCGGGCTATACATAGATAATGACATCTCTATGTTTTACCTGCTTTTTTTCTTTGCAGTGCTCACAACATTAGGGATTTCCAACCTTCTGCGAACCAAACCAGGACGGGCCTTTGTGGCCATTCGTGACTTTTATTTGTCTGCGGAAATTATGGGCATTAATCTTTTTGGCTATAAACTCATGGCCTTTGGAGTAAGCTCTTTTTTTGCCGGCCTGGCCGGAGGCTTATGGGCTACCTACTCCATGTATATTACTCCGGAACAATTTAGCATAGGCCTATCCATAACCTATCTGGCCATGATCATTATCGGAGGTATGGGCAGTGTCCTGGGCAGTATTATGGGCGCTGTTTTCATCACCCTTCTTCCTGAAGGGCTTGCCTGGATTGCAGGATCACTTAGCGATGTGTATCCTAATATCAGCACTTATTTATTGGGCATGAAAGAAGGCGTTTTTGGCTTGATACTTATTCTTTTTTTAATCTTTGAACCAGAAGGACTGGTCCACCGCTGGAGGCTGATTAAAGCATACTGGAAACTCTATCCTTTTGCCCACTAAAATAGAATCGCCTGCAAAAAGTAAATTTTTCCGTGCATGGACAGGCGAACGAGCGTTGTGACTGTTGTAACTATTTGAAATCATTAGTTGTTCGCCTGTCCCCGCTAGCTATAATAAATTGCGAGTTTCGACTTTTTGCAGGCAACTCAAAATAGGCCGTTTATACGTTTACCCTTTTGGAATAATATAAACTCGACATCGGGTACTATTTAATTTTAAGGAGGTTCATTATGTCTAAGTTAAGTCGTGTTTTAACAATTGTAACTATTTTAATTATTGTATGCGGGGGTATCTGGTATTTCAAAACGCTGTATTATCCTTCAGGGGGTAAACAGCCCGAAGAAATCAAAATTGGTCTTCTTTCAGACCTGAGCGGCCCTACTTCAGCAGTGGGCAGGCCCTATAGTGAAGGGGTCAAGGATTGTGCTAAATATCTAAACAGTCAGGGCGGTATAGCCGGGCACAAGATCAAGCTCATTCAGGTTGACTATGCCTACAATGCCCAACAAGCAATCAGCGCGTATAAAAAATTTGTCACCAGAGACAAAATCATTGCCCTGCAAGGATGGGGAACAGCTGATACAGAAGCCCTGACCCGTTTTGTTGCTAAAGACAGGATACCCACCTTTTCTGCTTCCTATTCCGCTCACTTAACTAACCCCAAAAAAGCGCCATACAACTTCTTTATTGCTGCTGACTATTCAACCCAGCTTCGAGCTGCCCTGGAATATTTTAAAGAACACTGGACCAAATCCCGCGCCCCAAGAGTAGCCTTTGTCTATCCTGACCATCCCTACGGTCTGGCCCCAATTCCCGCAGGTAAAGAATATGCAAAACAACTGGGCTATGAAATTGTGGGTGAAGAAAATGTTGGTCTAAAGGCCATTGACGCTACCACACAACTTCTGAATTTAAAGAAAAAAAATCCCGATTATGTCTGGATTGGAGGCACTACACCATCAACAGCAGTAATCATGAAAGATGCCCAAAAACTGGGATTTGCCCCCACATTTTTTGTCAATATCTGGGGTGCTGATGAAAATCTGATGAAACTGGCCGGGCCAGCGTGTGAAGGCCATTATTCATTACAGGCAGCGGCTATTTACGGTCAGGATGTGCCTGGCATGAAAATCATCCAGCAACTGACAAAGAATCAGCCCCAGATGACCCATTACATCCGCGGTTTTGCATCCATGTTGGTTATGGCCGAAGGTATCAAAAGAGCTGCAGCCAAAGGCAAGATTACTGGCCCTGCAATTAAAGAAGCTCTGGAAACTTTGCGTGACTTCGATCCTATGGGCCTTACTCCGCCCATCAGTTATTATCCAGACGATCATCGTCCCAATTTGTCAGTTTTTCTTTATCAAATCCAAAACGGTAAATTGAATTTTGTTACTGCCCAATCTCTGCCACGCAAAAAAGAATGGCTCGGTAAATAACAGCGTTTTTGGGCAGGCACAGGGGCCCTGCCCCTACAGAATGAACAAATTACGATAAAATCGTAGGGGCAACCCCAGTGGTTGCCCCTGCTTTTTGAGAAATTATAAAATAAGGATGTTAAGAATGGATTTGTTGCAGGTGGCTAACCTGGAAGTAGTTTACAATGATGTAATCCTGGTTCTTAAAGGATTGTCTCTCAATGTAGCCAGAGGGAAAATCACTGCCCTTTTAGGAGCTAATGGGGCTGGCAAATCTACCACTTTAAAGGCCATTTCAGGTCTTCTTCTCAGTGAAGATGGAGAAGTCACAGAAGGTTCCATCATCTATGAAGAACATCCCATTCACAATCTTACGCCGGAAAAGATTGTGCGTATGGGTATTTTTCAGGTTATGGAAGGCCGCCGGGTCTTTGAAGAACTGACAGTAGAAGAAAATTTACGTTGTGGTGCATTTACCCGGCCAGGCAGTCACTTTGCAAGAAACCTGGAAATGGTCTTTAGCTACTTTCCAAGACTCAAAGAAAGACGTAAACAATGGGCTGGCTATCTATCTGGTGGAGAGCAGCAAATGCTGGCTATTGGCAGGGCTTTGATGGCAGAACCCAAGCTGCTGCTCCTGGATGAACCGTCTCTTGGTCTGGCTCCTTTGCTTGTGGAGGAAATTTTTAATATTATAGCCAAAATTAATAAGGAACAGCAAACCACTGTGCTTCTGGTGGAACAAAATGCCAGAGTGGCCCTGAATATTGCCAGCTACGGATACATCATGGAAAATGGCCGTATAGTTTTAGATGGCCCTGCTCAGGAACTTCTCAACAACCCGGATGTACAGGAATTTTATCTTGGCATGGGACATGCGGGAGAAAAGAAAAGTTATCGTCAGGTCAAACATTATCGCCGCCGCAAAAGATGGCTGGGGTAGGAAGAAAGGATGAAGGAGGAAGGAGGAAGGATGAAGGAGGAGAAAGAAGATGCGCACGACAGGTTATTACCATGACCTGGAGATAAAAAGCCGGGAGGAACTCAAAAGCGATAAATGGACCAGATTACAAAATATTATTCAACTTGCCGCTGAGAAATGCCAGGAATTTAAAAATAGATTGCACAAAGCAGGAATTTCACCCCGGGATATCACTTCGGAAAAAGATTTTCTGGCCATCCCTCCCCTACCCAAAAAAAATTTAATCACCCTCCAGGAAGAAGATATAAACCAGCTCCTGACCACGGACTTAGGCAATCTTGCCCATATCTACATGTCCCCCGGTCCTATTCTTGATCCAGAAGGCACTGATGACGATTATTGGGGCTGGGCAGAAGCCTTTTATGCCGCAGGTTTCAGGCCTAAAGATATTGTGCAAATGACCTTCAGCTATCACATGACTCCTGCCGGTCTAATGCTGGAGCAGCCATTACGCAAGCTAGGCTGTGCAGTGATCCCGGCCGGTCCGGGCAATACTGAAGCACAGATCACCTTGCTTACCAAACTCAAAGCTACTGGCTTTGTGGGCATGGCCAGTTACTTAAAAACAATAGCAAAAAAAGCAAAAGCTGCGGGCCTTGATTTAAAAAAAGATTTCAATCTCCAGGTAGCCTTTGTGGCAGCAGAAATACTAACTCCATCTTTACGTAACGAAGTGGAAGAGATGTTTGGTATGGTTGTCCGCCAGGGCTATGGAACAGCCGACGTGGGCTGTATTGCTTATGAATGTCCAGAAGCTCAGGGTATGCACCTCTCCACCAGGTGTTGGGTAGAAATCTGCCATCCTGGCACTGGAGAACCAGTGGTTCCAGGTGAGATTGGCGAGGTTGTGGTCACGCCATTTTCCACAACTTATCCATTAATACGTTTTGCTACTGGTGATTTAGCCGCCATTGACTATTCACCATGTCCGTGCGGACGCAGTGCCCCCAGGATTAAGGGAATCTTTGGCCGCACTGATAGTACGGCCAAGGTTAAAGGACAATTTGTCTATCAACATCAGGTAAGCCAGGTCATGGCTGAATTCCCGGTGATTATTAACTGGCAATTAACTTTAACCAACCCCCAGGGGAAGGACACCCTTACCCTCTATGTCCAGGCCAGAGAGGGCCTTGACGAAAAAAAACTCATTGCCGCGTTTAAGGAAAAAATAAAACTCCTTCCTGTTCTGAAAGTCCTATCCGCTCATGAAGAGCTTGAGGAACCTGGAAAAATTGTGGATAAACGCGTATGGGAGTAGGGATATTCAACCAAAAAGTGGGGACAGGCGAACAGCGATAGCGAGCGTTTGACGGTTATAACTATTTGAAATTATTACCTGTTCGCCTGTCCCCGCAAACTGTATTTTCCGGGTTGCGACTTTTTGCAGGCAGAATCTACAAACAAAGGTACATCTTCTAAAGAAAATCCCTTAAATTCAAACTCATAATCCTTAAGCAAAGAAAAAAGTTTTCTGGCTTTTACAGGCAATATCCTGGTATTCAGTTTTTCCGGTCTCAATTTGACTTCTGCAAGAAGAACCTTTTTTGTCTCTTTATTGATGGCTACAATATCAATTTCATTCTGATTGCCTCGCTCCCAGTATGAGCCAATATCCGTATATTTGTTGCTTGAAGCCAGAAAATAAATAAACATCTTTTCTAAAAATTTTCCTGCAAAGGTGGAAAAATCTCTTTTAATAACTTGTTTGACATAGTTAAAATTACCTATCTCAATGGTTGATCTGTACTTATAAATAAAACGAAACCAGAAATTCAAAAAATTATCTTCAAGAACATACTTCTGATTTCTTGATGCTGGTTTAGCCAGAATTGGTTTAATCCGTGTTATAAGATGATATTCATTCTCCAGCCGTTCAAGATATCCACCAATATTCTTTTGCAAAACTGATTCTATTTCTCTTCTTGATGTTCTGGAAGAAGAAATAAGCGATAAAATGGAAAAATAAGTGGCATATTCTTTACCAAATTCCTCTATTAACAAATTTTTACCTTCATCGAGAAAAAGACTATTCTCATCCAATATTACATCCAGCATATCACTTAGACTAAACGCCCGCTCATTAGTCATGAGTTCCACATATTTGGCTATACCTCCGGTTATAATATAAAATGACAATAAATTTTCAGGGCTAAAACTATCAAAATCTCTTAATATCCTGGCCAGAATTTCAGGCAAAAATGGCTTGAGCATGATTCTCTTATCTGTACGACCGAACAAAGGTTGCTTGCTTTGCTCAAAAATTTTTTTCATTAAAGTATAAATTGAACCGCAAAGGATAAGATGCATTTTTGAACTATCCTTGTTCATGTCCCACAAGTGCTGAATAGAAGAATAAACTGATGGATTTATGAAATAAAAATCCTGAAATTCATCAATAACAACAGTAAGTGGATGGTTCCTGGAAAACTCAAGCAGCAGGGCAAAAATATCCTTAAAAGATTTTATTTCACCAAAGATCGGAATCTTTAACCTGGCCTTAATCTCTTCCACAAATTCCGCGCACAATAAGGCTTCCGACTTTCTGGAGACAAAAAAATAAACATAAAGCTCATCCTTAATTGCCTCCAGGATAAGCCTGGTCTTGCCAATCCTGCGGCGACCAACTATGGTCGTCATTTTTGAGTAGTCTAATGACATGGATTTTATCTTACGCAATAACCTTAACTCGACTTCTCGATCATAAAACTTCACAAGCACCTCCTTACTGTAATGGCGATTACGGTAATGGAGGTTACAATAAATAACACAAAAAATCAAACAAAGCATCTGACATTTCCAATCTCATAAAATCATCAAAAACATCTTGACAACCAAAACAAAAACGCTATATTTCCATATAGCAATATGGAGATAAGCCTATGAAACATTTTTTAAAAACCATGAAGGCCCTATCAGACCCAAATCGGGTCAAGATTATCAAGATACTGGAACAAAAAGAAATGTGCGTATGCGAGATCCAGGCTGCCCTGGGCCTGGCCCAGCCTACTATCTCTAAACACTTAAAGATATTGGAGGATGCAGGGCTTGTACAAAGCACTAAAGAAGGCATGTGGGTAAACTACCGACTGGTCAACTCTGTTACCGCCACTCACACTAATGACACTTCTGTTTATGCCCGAACCATGCTTGCGCATCTAAAACAATGGTTAAATGATGATCCAGAGATAACAAATTTATTAGCCTCATTAAAAAACATATCTCGTGAAAATATTTGCAAGAAGGAGTAAAATAATGAAGCCACTTAACATTAATTGTGCCTGTGAAGAAAAATCAGGGTCTGATAATAATCTAAATAGCACTGCCCAACTCATGGCCCTTATAATTCCAGCCCTTTTATTGTGGTTCATCATTTATAATAAACTTTTATGGTTCTCTAAATTTCTGGTCTTTGACCTTCTGGGACTTAAACCAGACACTCATCTGGCCAGGGCACTGCAATTTTTCTTTTATGACACTCCAAAGGTAATCATGTTGATGAGCCTGGTCATCTTTTTTGTGGGCATTATCCGTTCCTTTTTTACTCCAGAGCGAACCAGAAAAATGCTGACCGGCAAAAAAGAGTTCATGGGCAATATCATGGCAGCTCTTCTGGGCATACTCACTCCCTTTTGCACCTGTTCGGCCATACCTTTGTTTATCGGCTTTGTAACGGCTGGCATCCCTCTGGGCGTAACCTTTTCTTTTCTTATATCTGCACCTATGGTCAATGAAATTGCCGTGGTACTATTATATGGACTTGTGGGCTGGAAAATTGCAACCCTGTATATGGGTACTGGTTTAGTAATAGCCATTATTGCGGGCTGGATTATTGGACGCCTGCCCATGGAAAAATACATAGAAGACTGGGTCAGGCACATAAGGACCAATCCCGATGACGTACCAGAAGATACAAAAACCTGGGCTGAACGCATTCGCTATGGAGCAAACGCGGTTAAAGACATTGTGGGTAAAGTCTGGTTCTATGTTGTTCTGGGCATTGCTGTGGGCGCTTTTATTCACGGCTATGTTCCTGAAACTTTTATGGCAGCCATCATGAATAAAAGCTCCTGGTGGTCTGTTCCAGCAGCAGTACTGGTTGGCATACCCATGTATTCCAGTCCTGCTGGCATTGTGCCCGTTGTGGAGGCGCTTCTGGGAAAAGGGGCAAGCATTGGCACTGTCCTGGCCTTTATGATGAGCGTTATTGCCCTTTCCCTGCCTGAAATGCTTATTTTGCGCAAAGTATTAAAGCCAGCGCTTATCTTAACTTTCATTGCTGTTGTAGGCACGGGAATTTTAATGGTAGGTTATTTATTTAACTATTTACTATAAGACTTAACTGCAAAAAGTCTAAATTAAGGAGGTTCTATGGAAATCAAAATTCTGGGCATGGGCTGTCCTACCTGCGAAAAGACAGCCAAAATAGTAGAAGAAGCAGTGCAAGAGGCAGGTATCAATGCAAAAATTGAAAAAATTAATGACTTACAACAAATGGCCAGTTTTGGAGTGCTTACCCCTCCTGGAATTGTAATTAATGGTAAGGTCAAATGCACAGGTAAGGTCCCCGGCAAACACGAAGTAATAAGTTGGTTAGAATAGGAGGACAAACCAGATGGCCGCAGTAGAAATAGAAATCTATGTTCCTTTTCTGGGCTGCCCTACCTGTATGAGAGGAGTAAAACCAGATAAAAAGCTGGAAAAATTGCAACAAACACTCCTAAAACTTAAAGCGGAATACAAAGACAACATAACTTACCTCATCTATTCCCTTAACCTGCACCTGAGCCGCTTTCGCGAGCGCAAAGAAATTGCCAAAATTCTGCAAGAACAAGGTGATGATGGGCTACCTGTAATTTTAATTAATGATACGATAGTATTTCAGGGGAAATATCCCGGTTATGAGGAACTAAAGGCGGTTATAAAAATAAATAAATAAGGAGGTTAGCATGGAAAAACTGGAAAACATTTTAAGAAAAATGGACTTTAACTTTTTTGGCTCAGGTCAGCATACCATTGGCATGGAAAAAGCTGCCAGATTAATTGGGAAAAAAGACAGGGCCATTTTCCTGGATGTTCGCACTCCAGAAGAAGTCAATCTCCTGCCTTTTCCTTTTGCCCTGCATATTCCGGTCAATGAACTGCCTGAGCGTTTGAACGAGCTGCCCAAAGACAAACTGATAATTATCTTTTGTTCATCCATTGTTCGGGCGGCAATCGTCTATCCCTATTTACTGGCCAAAGGATTTGATGAGGTAAAAATATTGCACGCTACCACAGAAAACCTGGCCTCTGTGCTCAAGCCTGGCCCTATTTACAAAAGACAACAAGACTAAAAGGAGCATGGACAAATGGACAATACCCTCCTTTTTCTGGTTCCTGTTCTCTCCTTTGGTTTAAGCTTTCTTTTTGCCATGGGAGGGATTGGTTCAGCCCTGGTTCTGGTTCCAATTCTTCACTGGCTTGGCTTTCCCTTAAATGAAGCCAAGCCCACCTGTCTTTTTATAAATACCCTCAGCATGACTGGCGCCAGCATCTCCAACATCAAGCACAAAAGACTGGACTTCCGCCTTGGCCTGCCTATTATCATCTCAGCTATTACACTATCACCAGTTGGTGCTTATACATCAACGTTTATTTCTACCAAAACAGTCCTGTTCCTCTTTACCCTTTTTCTTATCTTTTCTGGCAATATGATGCTTTTCTTTAAAAGTTCAAAATATAAAGACCAATACAGAGAAGATCGCCCTCTTTTACCTCTAATAGCCATTGGTTCGATAGCTGGTTTTCTTTCAGGCTTATTGGGAGTAGGTGGAGGTGCCCTTATTTCACCCTTTATGATATTTCTGGGCTTTAATCCAAAAAAAGTAACAACTATAACCGCATCAGTAGTGCCTTTTTTATCTTTTACAGGTTTTCTGGCCTACTGGGCAATGGGATTCATTGATCCATTATTAATTCTTTCAGTAGGAATAACAGCATATATTGGTGGATACTTAGGCACTCATTTCATGCAAAAAAGACTTAAACCTGCTACTGTAAAGAGATTTTTAGCCATTATTGTCTTGCTTCTTGCACTTAAAATGATTGCAAAATTTTTCTAAAAAAGGAAAAATAATATGCAAAAGCAATTTTTTTTGTCAAGTTTAGCCTTAGCTCTTTTTATAATTTGTCCAAGAATGGCAGGGATGGTCTATATGCTATCCAGGCATACTAATATTCCACTACTGACAACTACCCTTATGGGAAGTATTATAGCCATCCCTTTTATTCTTATGATGGTTTATATTTTTGCAAAATATGGTTTATATGGTGCATTAGCCTTCTGCATCTTAACCGATTTTGCTTCTGCCCTTCTCATGCAACAGATCAGCTTGAAAGCTGGCCTGGAAACATTCATTATTGCAATTTTTGTTATCATCGGCGTCAAACTTGCCCCTTATATCTCAAACTTTTTACTCAATGGATTTAACTGAGTCGGCCTTCATTCCCCCCTTTAATATCCAGAACAAAATAAATTATCCCTGCTAATTTAAGACATCAACAAAAATTAGCAGGGATAATTTATTTTTTAGCCAGAATTTTCCCTGCTTTTAGATAAATTGGGACAGGAGAAATCAGTTGACAACTCCTCTATTTTCCTTTAACATTCAGTTCAACTTCAAACTTACAGGAGGTATCTGCCATGCCACGCATTCCACGCATGCTGGTCACTGACCAACCCGCTGTCTATCACGTCATCTCCAGAACCGCCCTCCAGGGGCTGCCCATTACTGACACTGACAAAGAGGTCTTCCTCAAAATCCTCAAATTCCTGG
>OFAY01000044.1_pt1 | contig 22877 bp, 22 predicted proteins | sample 1520371 | NCBI WGS metagenome assembly OFAY01 (sample SAMEA3696446, study PRJEB22514) | metagenome | biome: water; feature: marine; material: hydrothermal vent | place: Pacific Ocean | collected 2014-08-12 | depth 1521 m | reverse complement strand
CCTCCCATCTCTCAACAATCTCAAAGAATGCCTTAGCATCTATGATTTGAACGGCAGTGGCTATTTCATCAGCATGCTCTTCAATATAATGCACTATCTCATCTTTAATCTTCTCTTGAACCTTTTTTGGAACTCCAGCCATGTAACCAAAACCTGGCATATCTACCAATACGTATTCCCCCATGTCATACTCATTAATCTTTAAAGTAACTCCTGGCCTCTTTCCAACTTTAACATCCTTTCTACCAGTTATTAATCTAACAAAAGTTGATTTACCAACATTACTCCTTCCAATAACAATAACCTTTGGTTTTGTCTTTTTTTCTTCATACTTTTCTTTTAAATTTTTATATCTCTCAAAAAAGTCCATGATTATCACACAATAGATTTTAGTTTAAAAAATCAAAAGAGAGTAAAAAGAATATTTTATTTTAAATAGGCCTAATATCTATCCTGTGGAGTTTTAACCTCTTCAATAATCTTTTTACCTGCAACAACTTCATCTATACTGTGAATAGTCCCTCCTAAACTTTCAATAATTTCCTGAATTTCATCAAAATCTAAATTATTCCCTTCAATTGTAACTTTAACGTTTTCTGTCTCTTTATCTATTTCATAGACTGTAATATTAACCCCATCAATATTTGGTAATGATGTTAGTTTTAATGCCATATCAGTTATTTTTGGTTCATGTGGCTTTAATATATCTAAAACAATCCTTCTAATACCGTTCAATTCTATCCCTCTAAATCTTTTTAATAGTTAATAGTTATAGGATTTATATAAAATTATATATTAAATTAATTATGTTATTTTGGCATTATTTTTAGGATATAATTTTTTCTATTAAAAAAATTTATAGATGTATTCATTTATTTAAATGGTGAAAAGATGGGCAGTGATTATTATGATTACGATGCACTTTTAAAAAGAGCTGTTAGTCAGCTTCCAGAAGAAGTGTTTAAAGATGTTAGATTTGAAGTTCCACATGCGGATAGCTTTGTAGAAGGAAATAGAACAATGGTAAAGAACTTTGTAGATATTTCTAAGGTAATACGAAGAGAACCGCAATTTTTTGCAAAATATGTGTTGAAGGAGCTTGGAACTGCGGGAGATATTGAAGGTCCAAGATTAATATTGCAAGGTAAATTTGGAAATTATATAATTAATTCAAAAATTAAGAAATTTGTAGAAGAATATGTATTGTGTCCAGAATGTGGAAAACCAGATACCAAAATAATTAAAGAAGGAAGAATTCACTTCCTTAAATGTATGGCTTGTGGTGCAATGAAGCCTATTAAATTAATTTAATCATAGATTAATTTAGTATTATGGTATTATATTACTATTTTTTTATTTTTTAGTTTCGTGAAGCGTCAAACTTTTAAAGCAATAAATACCCCATTAGAACAAACTATTTTTATCAAATTTATTAAAATATTAAAAACTTATTAACTTATTAACTTATTAAACTAAATGTGAGATTATGAAAGGATTTTGTTATCGGTGCGGTTATGAAGGAGAATTATTAGATGGATTATGTAATAAATGTTATTCTCAGCTTAATCCCTTATTTAACATAACCGATGAAGTTAGAATAGAAGCATGTCATATGTGCGGGTCATATAAACGAAAAAATTGGCAAGACCCCCGAGAAAAAGAATTAGATGACATATTACAAGAAATGGCATATTCTGCCGTAAAAGATAATATTAAGGTAAATAATAAAAATATAGATATTGAAATAATACCATTAGAACCGCAACAATTACCGGGCGGTAAAAAGTCAAGAGTGGTAGTCCCTACAAAAATAATTGCCGAAGGGAAATTATTAGACGAAAAAGAAAATAGAATAGAAGAAAAGGAAATTGTGGTTCATATATTAATGGTGCAATGTCCAAGATGTTCGCGATATATGTCCAACTATTATGAGGCAATACTTCAAGTTAGGGCAATGAATAGATATTTAACAGAGGAAGAGCGGGAAGAATTAGATAATTTTGTAAGAGATGAAGTAGATAAAAGAATGAAAAAAGACAGAATGGCGTTTATATCTAAATTCATACCTCAAAAAGAAGGACTGGATTATCAAATTGGTTCTATGGGCGGAGCTCGGTATCTTGCATCAACAATAAAATCAAAATACGGTGGAAAAACATATGAAACTGCTAAATTGGTGGGCGTTGAAAAGGATACTGGAAAGGATATGTATAGAATAACCGTTGTTGTTAGAATACCCGAATATACCGTAGGAGATATTATTAAATATAATAAAAGTGCTAAAACAAACAATAATAATAACAATAATATAATATGTCGAGTAGTTTCTATGAATGAAAATAAAATATATTTAGAATCACTACTTAGGCGAGATAAAATATCATTGGTATGGAGTGATGCAGAAAAAAATACGACCTTATTAAAGAAAGTAGAAGAATGCCAAACTGCAACAGTGATTTCTGTATCTCCCACTACAATAATGGCAATGGATAATGAAAATTATGAAATATATGAATACGATAATATTTTTAATAATAGAGATAATAAAAATAAAAATATACGAGAAGGAGATATATTAAAAATATATAAGGATGAAACTATAAACTATATTATTGAGGAGCTCCGATAATGATAAATATATATGGTGTGTTCAGGGAGCTCCTTGCAATAATAAATTCTATTTTCCTCATTGACTATAATATATAATTGGTGAAAATATGGACAATATATCAATTGATGAATTAAAAACCATTTCTAAAAAAATAAGATACAATATCGTAAAAATGATAGCGTTGGCAAATTCTGGACATCCGGGCGGTTCATTGTCAGCCACAGATATTGTGGTATCGTTATATTATAGTATTATGAACATTGACCCAAAAAATCCAAATAAAAAAGATAGGGATAGATTTGTATTGAGTAAGGGACATGCATCGCCTGTTATCTATTCTGTTCTTGCAGAATTGGGATTTTTCGATAAAGAAGAATTATGGAAATTTAGACAAACTGAGGCATTATTACAAGGACACCCCAATATAAAAATTCCGGGAATTGAGGCAAATACCGGCTCACTCGGTCATGGGATTTCCGTTGCCGTTGGAATGGCATTAGGTTGTAAATTAGATAATTTAAACAACACAGTTTATACTATTTTAGGGGATGGAGAATGTCAAGAAGGACAAGTATGGGAGGCTGCAATGGCTGCACACCACTATAAATTAGACAATTTGATAGGATTAGTAGATAGAAACAAACTTCAAATTGACGGATGCACGGAAGAGGTAATGGGTTTAGATGACCTATCAGAAAAATTCAAAGCATTTGGCTGGGATATTTATGAAATTGATGGGCATGACTACAATCAAATAATAACTACAATTAATACTGCCAAATCCCAAAAAAATGGAAAACCTAAAATGATAATAGCTAACACAGTTAAAGGTAAGGGAGTTTCATTCATGGAAAATAATGTAGGATTCCACGGAAAAGCACCAAATAAAGAAGAGTTAGAACAGGCACTTAGGGAGCTCTCACAATAATATTTATATTTTTGTCTAATCATATGTAATCATATGTATATGTGTTCATAGCAGAAGTTCCTGAACACATTATATAATTATTTTATATTGTTATCTAATCTTAGAATAATCTAATGCTATAATATTATTGGTGATTATTTTGGTAGAAGTTGGAGCTTCAATTCTTTCGGCTGACTATGGTCATTTAAAAGAAGAAATTAAAAAAGTTGAAGAAGCAGGCGTAGATTTTATCCATATTGACATGATGGACGGACATTTTGTTCCTAATTTAAGTATGGGAATAGGTATTTCAAAATATGTTAGTGAAATTACAAATTTACCTATTGATGTGCATTTAATGGTGGAACACCCTGAAAAATTTTCATTGGCGTTAGCTGAAGAGGCTGATACGATTTCGTTTCATATAGAAGCATGTAGATTTCCATTTAGGATGGTAGGATTATTAAAAGAAAGTGGTGTTAAACCCATCATAGCACTAAATCCTTCTACTCCAATAGATACTATTGAGTATATATTGGAGTATATACACGGAGTTCTTGTTATGACAGTTGAACCGGGATTTTCGGGTCAGTCATTTATGAATCCAATGTTAAAAAAGATAGATAAACTAAAAACTACAATACTTGCAGAAGGATATGACACTAAAATTTATGTCGATGGAGGAATAAATGCAAAAACTGCCCCAAAAGCTGTTGAAGCTGGTGCAGACTGTCTTATTTCCGCATCTGCTATATATAAGCAGGAAGATGTCGGTGGAGCAGTGAAATTATTAAAAGAATCGGCAAAATTCAAAAGGTGAAATAATGGATTATAAAATAGGAGATAAAAAAGCTATGAGAAATGCCTACGGAGAAACCCTTGTTGAGTTAGGTAAAGAATACCAAAATTTAGTTGTTCTTGATTCAGATTTATCGGGCTCCACAAAAACAGCAATGTTTGCAAAACAATATCCTGATAGATTTTTTAATGCAGGAATAGCAGAGCAAAATATGATTGGCATGGCATCAGGACTTTCACTAACGGGAAAAATAGTATTTGCTTCCTCTTTTGCAATGTTTGCTAGCGGAAGACCATGGGAACAGATTAGAAATTCAGTGGCATACGCAAATTTAAATGTAAAAATTGCAGCTACACACAGCGGTATAACTGTTGGAGAAGATGGGGCAACCCACCAAATGACCGAAGATATTGCTATTATGAGGGTAATTCCAAACATGATTGTAATAGCACCATCGGATTATTATGAGACAAAAAATATTATAAAATGGAGTGCAACCTACGATGGTCCTGTATATATTAGGATGCCGAGAGGAGATACCGAAACAATATTCAAAGATGAAGAAGATGCCAAATTTGAATTTGGAAAGGCAAGAACCTTGAAAAGTGGGAAAGATTTAACAATAATAGCAACAGGAGAAATGGTTTCAGAGGCAATAAAGGCATCAAATTTATTAAATGAAAATGGAATAGACGCAGAAGTAATAACAATGGCGACCATAAAACCAATCGATGAACAGGCAATAATTAATTCCAATGATTTTGTAGTTTCTATTGAAGACCACAATATAATTGGGGGGCTCGGTGGTGCAATATCCGAAGTAATAGCTTCCAACGGATTAAACAAAAAACTTTTAAGAATTGGAATTAACGATGAGTTTGGTGAATCTGGTAAAGCTAACGAGCTTTTAAAATATTATAAACTTGATAGTGAAAGTATTGCAAAAAAAATAATTGAAGAATTTAAATAAAACTATGAGGTTTTATAATCCATATCTTCGATATTATCTAAAAAATAATTTTTTAATTTTTTAACGATGTCTATTTAGTATCATCACTTATTATATTTTTACTTGTTTTATCCTTATCTTTGGGAGATATTATGAAAAAAATAGGAATTCTTGAAATATTGGTATTATTATCTGTGTTAATCACGGGTGGTGTTTTAGGATATAAATTAATGACACAAAATGAATATACTGGGTATGAATTTGACGGAGACCAGATGTATAAATGTGCATGGATTTCTGAAAAAATAATGAATAAAGATTTTCCATTATATGCCGAGGTAAAAGGAAAATGGACTTCTTCGGGAAAAGATTTTGATGGGGTTGTTTTAATTACAAAAGCAAGTGGCGGAACTTTATATGGCATATATAATAATAAGTCAATTGAATTGGGCGGGGAAATGGCACACGTGGAAGATGTGGCATGTAAAAAAATAATATTAAAACCCGTTGGAAATACAATAATTAAATATGATATAAATCCAATTGAATGTAAATCGTTTAAAGAGCTTAATGAGAATATAGAGCATTCGAAAAATCCATATATTAATTCAAATATCACAATACTTAAAACATATGTTGATGGTTCTATTGGTATTGACTGCAACACATTTAAACCATCAGAGCAACAGAAATTAAAAAATAATATTCGTTATGATTTGCATTATAATGCCTTAAAGATTGTTTTTATGGATGAAGGTATAAATTTGATTGGAAAAATAGATACAAACGACTTAAATAATTATGGAGAATACATTAATTCAACAAATATGGCAACCTCAAAACTAACAATATATTTAATAGTAAATGAAACAGATGTAAAATTATCTAATGATATTATTGAGAAATATGACCCAACCATTACAAAATTATAGTATGTTTATAACTTATTACTATAAAATTAATATGAAGAGGATTATATAATGGAGCTCCCTGCTATAAACACAATAAAAGAAAAAATAAAAATACATCATTTATTTTTAATGGTGGGTTGTATATATATCTCACTATCCAGCGTTTCCTATTATTCTGGATTTTTAGCTCTTTTTAGCTTAATTTTCTTTTATTTATCGTATATCGTTGGAGAAAAATTATATTATAATTTAAAATTAGATAGTTTAATTGATAATACAAATAACAATACAAACAAATATAAAATAAATTATTCAAAACATTACAAATTTGGATTAATATTATTATTTATAGGAATATTGTTTATATTTTTTAATTTATTGTGGGTAAGGGGCGTGCCGTTGTTTGACCCAGCTTCAAGGCGGTTCTTAAATGTCCCATTTACAGCATTATCTCGGTTATTATTAATTGGTTGGGCAATAACTGTTGCATCTAATTTAAATATGGGTAGATTAAAAATATTGGGTTATTCGTTAATTTTTTCAACTTTAATTATGCTATTGGGATATAGGACAAATGGTATGATATTGTTATTGTCCATGTTATTTGTGACATATTATTCAAATAGAATAAAAACAAAAGAATTAATATATTCATCAGGAGCATTGTTTTTAATATTAATTGCAATGTCATTACAGAGACTTTATACAATAGGCATTGGTGGAATCCCGTTAATTTCAAGAATTGACTTAACTATGAGTGTTTTTGATATTATTGTTAAAGATTTTAATGGAGTATTTCTTGGGTTATTACATTATAGTGCCATATTCTCGTATTTTGGAATGGCATCGGGCGCAAGAACCATTATTGCAAATAATATCGGCGTTACTTCTGTATCAATAACTCCGACCATATTTGGAGCTGTAATTGGGGATTATGGGATACTTGGAATTATTCCATATTTTGGGATATTGGGCATATTTTTAGGATTATTTTATAAAATAGCTGAAAAATTAAAAGGAGTTTATTTGGGCGTTTTCGCTATTGTGGCATCATATTTAATTGTATCAATTGAAACTGGTTTATTGGATTTTGATGTGCTTTTATATTATTTGTTTGGGTTTATTTTATGTATTTATATATCTATTAAATCCATATTAATTAGCAATTTTAAAAAAAATGGCAAAAAATAAAATACAATATATAATATAATCAAATAATCAAACTTTCTGAAAACACCATAAAATATTTTAGCAAATCGTAGATTTACTAAACCTAAACCAAGGCGATTATATGATTTTAACATTTAAAAAAATATCAGATAAAAAAAATATAAAATATGATAATCCTGTAATTATTGTTTTATTGGGTTATTTGGCAATATTTGTTTTAGCCATACCTTATTATTATAAGTTTAATATATTTTCTCTGTTAAATGTATTTTTAGTGATTTTTTTACTTATTTCTTCTTTTGCCTTACCATTTTTGTTAAATGTGGATATGGGAGACATTAATAAAAAAATAAATTTATCTACATTTTCTAAATTATACGGATTATTATTGGTTATCATTATATTTTATGGCGTATTTGTTGTTATGAATTCCATTTTATTTGCTACTGTATGCTCACTGTTTGTTATTGGAATATCAAATTTATTTATTAAATATAAAGTAGCTGACAACGGGCAGAATATAAAAAATAAACAATGTAAAAATTATTGTAAATTTAAAGGATTTCTATTTAAAAATATGGATAATATAATATTTGCCATTGGAATTATGTCATTTATGGCGTTGGTGATTATTCATAATGCCATACCGTTGTTTAATTATCCTGTTAGGATGAGTTTATCTGCTGACCCACTTCGATTAATATCTATGGGAGCTCTGGTATATGGGGGAATTAATAATATATATTATTTTATAATTGCCTTTATTTTACTAATATTGTTGGGCTATAAAATGGGCGTATTAATTGTTTTTATAGCTTTTTTAATATACAAATATCAAACAAAAAAAATAAAAATAAAATACATATTATTGTCAATTATGGGATTAATTGGATTATTGGCTTTAATGTCGAAAGCAATATTATATACATCAAATCAAAATTGGAATATTGGTGTATTTGGCATATTATCTTATAGGGCATATTTTGATATGATGGTGCTGGAAAAAATAATAAATTATCCATATATGTTGTTGGGGACAATATCTTTAAATCCTATTGGGGAGGGACTTATTGCCACCACCTTGTTGGGATATTCAAATCCACATAATATTACTTCAACATTGTTTGGACCCATATTATTAGATTTCGGATTATGGGGAGGATTATTATTTGCATTTTTATTGGGTTTGCTAAGTAAATTAATATATGAAGGGGATAGAAAACTATATGCAATATATGCATCAATATTATTATCTATGTGTGAAGTTGGTATCAATTATGGTTTTTTAATTGTTATGTTTGTAATGTTGTATGTGAATTCTAAAATTATCGATACTAAAAAATAAAAATAGAAATAAAAATAGAACAAAGGAGCTCCACCATAAACACCTATACTGTGATATTATGGATTTTGAAAATAATAGTAGCAATAATAATTTTAATAACAATAATAATATTGAAGTTAAAAAAATTGAAAAGAATATAAAATACATAGTTCTTGTTGTCGATATGGATGACGATATTGGAAGAAAGGCTAATATTAAAACTCCCTTATTGGGAAGGGATGACTGTATAGAGGGGGCAATAAAATTAGGATTAGCTGACCCGGGGGATACAGATACAAACTCCATATTGGGAGGCATAAAATTATATGATGAGTTAAAAAAAGAAGGAAAAGATGTTGAAATTATAGTGATAGCAGGACATAAAAATGTAGAATCAGAAGAATGTGCTTTAAAAATAAAAGAACAATTGGATTTTTTAAATTATCTTTACGACCCTAATTTCATATACATAGTTTCAGATGGAAAAGAAGATGAATTAGTTTTAAACTATTTGAGAAATAATAATATTTTTGTGTGGAAAAAAAGAATAGTTATAAAACAAAATGAATCATTGGAATCAACATATTATTTAATTCAAGAATTCTTACATAAAACTATGTCCCAGTATGTTCCATTAATATTCACAGTAATTGGGTTTGTATTGGTGATGGGAGCTCTCTTGGAGGGGTTAGGGTGGAGAATAATAGCAGGATTAGCAGGGATATATATCCTTTTAGAGGGTTCTGGATTAACTAAATCCATTAGAAAATCATTTAAAGAGGGTAAAGAAAGTATTGAGTTTGGAAAAATTACTCCAATAGGTAATATATTAAGTGCGATTATTATAATAATTGGAATATTATATGCCTATAAAGTATCCAGTGGTTTAGAATATATAACTGCACTTGGAACTTTCTTATATACAATTGCCAATCCACTGACTTTGGGGATACTAATATATATTGTAATTCATTTTATAGATGAGGTATTACATTCGGAAAAGGATTTAATAAATTTATTCAAAGGATTATTCTTTAAGATATTGTTAATATTTATGTCAAGAGAATTATTACTGTTATTTTCTGAATTTCTGTATGGAGATATTTCATTTATAATAATAAGTGTATATGTTGCAATATATGTTTCCATAATAGTTTTGCTATCGGCAATTTTATTTCATATAAAAAAACAATAAAAAAATAAGGCGTATGGTGAATTGATAATTAAATAAGCTAATCAAATATATGGATATATGTTATATTATGGGATATTATGCTAAAAATCATAGGATATGATGGTGAAGAAATAGAAACGATGAACATTGATGACATTGACAATGAATACTACAATGTTATATGGGTGGATTGTTATGACCCATCCGATGAGGAGCTCCTTCAATTATCTAAAAATATAGGAATAGAAATAGAGGAATTAAAAATAGGGCTTGATGAGTTGGAAGTTCCAAGGGTTGAAGAAGAAGACGAATATTATTTAATAATTTATAAAGCTCCACTATTTGAAGAAGATATTACCACAACTTCTTTTGGAATATTTATAAAAGATAATATTATATTAACTATACATATTGATAAAATAAACTCCATTGGTAAGATATACAGCCTTTTAAAGACTAAAAAGCCCAAAACTTTTTTAGACCGTGGAAAAGGATTTTTTTTATATTCTTTATTAAATCAAATAACAATTAGTTATTCAAGAATTATGTTAAATTTAGATGATGAAATAGATAGATTGGAGGAAGTCTTACTACAACATCAGGATAAAAATATAACTACCGAAATACTCCAACTTAGAAAAACTCTTGTATATTTCCATAAAGCTTTGGTGTCAAATAAAGATGTTCTTTCCATTTTAAAAAGAAAATATCTTCCCATAACCACTCAGGACGATAGGGAGCATATTGAGGATTTATACTATGATACATTGCAGTTGATAGATATGGAAACCACATACAGGGAGCTCCTTGTTTCTATGATGGACATGGGGATATCTCTTGAAAATATAAGAATGAATCAAATAATGAAAATTTTAACCATGATTACGGCATTATTTGCTATTCCAATGTGGATAACTGGTATTTATGGTATGAATTTTGAATATATGCCTTTGCTAAATAATCCATTTGGATTTTGGATTATATTTGGTATTACGATAATGTCTATTATATTTGTGTTGTATATTTTTTCGATTGAAAAATGGATAAAATAAAAAAAATAAAAAAATAAATATATGGTGTGCTCGAAAGTTAATTATTGGATTTTACTGCAAGGAGCTCCGAACATACCACATAATAATTGTAATAGTAATTGTAATGTTATAACTATAATAACGGTGAGATTATGAAGGAAATAATAATTTGGTCGGCTTATTTAGATGCTGGAAAAAGTAGAAAAGAAGGGAGAAAAATACCAAAAGAATTATGTATAAATAGTCCAAAAATAAAAGATTTGTACAATTCATTAAAAAAACTTGGATATGATGCAGAGATTGTAAAAAATAAATGCTATCCAAAAGAATGGTGGGAAGTTGTTGGATATATTAAAGTTAAAGTAAATGAGGATATTTCTAAGTTGGAAGTTATTAAAAAAATATGTGAGAATTTGAAAAAATAAATTTTTACTCCATTTTTTTTAATAATGAAACATAACCAACAAATGCACCAGATGATATGGTATCCCCCAATCCGACGGTAGATTTTGGAATATCTACCAATCGTGATGGCATTGCAACAATTTTATAGTCTTTATAACTTTCTTCTTTTTGCATATTTTCCACTATTGATTTAAATAATTCTCCATATTTATTATGTGGGACAGTTAATCCATTTAATAGGTCTGAAACTTTTGATATTTCTCCTAATTTCGCCTTTGTAGCTGCAAGTATTGTTGCTAATTCAAGAATTCTTTTAAATTGCTCTATTGTTAATGGATTATCCTTTTTACAAATGACCATAATATAATATAGCGTATGAACTTGCAGGAGCTCCAAGTTAGGATATGTTTCCATTATAATTTTTGATGCTTCTATCGCATCTTCCATTTTACTATATTTTATTATTTTTTCCCCTAATTCTTCATATCCCATTGTGCTGATTAAATTGGCAACTTCTGTTTCATCCATGCCTAAACAGTCCATTTTTGGAAGTATCCTATTAATTATATTTTTTCTGAGGTTTATGTTTTGAATGGATGCAAATTCCAAATGAATTTTTATATTTTTATTTTTTTGCCGTAATAAATCCAAATCCTCCTCAGCCTTTGTGAAATAATATTCATGCGTTTTTCCATCGCTGTATTTTTCTTTTATACCTTGATATCCTGAAAATATGGCACAATCAATTTGTTCCCCGATTTCTGGAAGTTTTTCTTTTAAATCTTCTTTTATCTCTAATCTTAATTTATCGGGTCTTGACGCTACAATAAATCTATTCGCAATAGGTGTAATTATGCGTTTATCGCCCAATTTAAATTCTATACCTTCTTTATATTCAAATATCCTATTTATTTTTAAAGGGTCATTTTCTTTGTATGATTCTATTGGTTTTTTTAACATTAAATTGCCATCTATAATGGAGGGATATACTAAATTATCATTATCTACAAACATTTCCGCCTGTTTTTTTGATAAAATTGGAGAATAAGCTATTACTTTCTTTGTTCTTAAAATTGATAAAAGATTTGCTATAATTCCAACCTGTCCGCCCATTCTTTCTTCATCATATTTTAAATCGTCAAACCATTTATTTAAATTTTCATCGTCTAAAAGGGGGACCTCGGCAGGTTTTCCATTAATCATGGCATGAATTAATCGAGCAATGTAATCGATAGGATTACATATTTTTCTAGGGTATTCATTATATTTTTCAATTATTCTGTATTCTCCGTATTTTTCTATGAGGTTTTGAATTTCTTTTCCATCTTTATAATATTTTATGGCATCAACATTTACATTATACGCCAAAAAAATACTTATATTTGAAAAATCCAAATAATCCATACATTCATTATATTCATTATATTCTTTACAATTTGTATCCATAATAGCACCACCTAAGAAAACAGCAAACAGCAAACAGATATTGATTACGCCAATGCGGAATATGTTAAGAATAATAAAAATACTAAAAATATATTTAAAGGATATTTTATAGTTCAATACAATATTTTTTAGTAAGTTTAGGCTTATTTTCTTCAATTGGACTTTCCTCTAATAGTAATTTTCGTGTAATTATTTTACCTCCTTCAACTGCTGGCTGGTCAAAAGCATTAATTTCAAGGAGCTCCCCCATAAATGCCGTCTGTATCTCATATAAATATATTAATTTTCCCAAAGTATATTCATTTAATTCATCTATATTGATACTAATATTTGGAATTTTATTAGTGGTTAGTGAAATTTCAGTTCCTTTTTGCTCACTCCGTATTAAAGTTGATAAAGTCTTATTGTTTAGGTAGTTGGAGCTCCGTATTTTTAAATCATATTTGAATTTATGCACATTTATAAATGTAATAATTGTATTTCTTAATCCATCCAGATATAATTGAAGCTGAGAGTGCTGGTCTTTCGCACCAATAGAGATAACAGGAGTTTGCCCAATTCCGTTTTTACCTATGCTTTCAGCCCATAATTGTCTATACCATAACCCAAATTTATGCAATCTCTCAATATATGGCATAAGCACAGAAATGGTTTTTCCCTTATTGTATGTAATATAATGTATTGTAGCATTCATTAATGCAGGATTTTTAAAAACATCTTTATTTCTACATAATTTATCCATTTCCTTTGCCCCTTCGATTAGTGCTTCAATATCTATGTCCATACAGCATAGTGGAGCAAGTCCAACAGCAGAAAATACAGAAAATCTTCCCCCCACATTTTCAGGCATTCCGTAAAATTTATATCCTTCTTTATCTGCGATATTTTTTAATTCGCCAGTATTTGCAACTACCACAATATTTTTTTTATAATCTTTTTTGGTAGTTTTCAATTTTTCTTCAATAATTAAGAAATTTGCAAGAGTTTCCGCCGTATTTCCTGATTTACTTATGGCAAATACTAATGTTTTTTCCAAATCAATAATATTTAAAATCTCAAAAGTTTTTTCTGGGTCAGAATTATCCAAAAAATATACTTTTTTATCAATAAGTTCATTATAATATATTCCTTTTATTCCTTCATATATTGCCTGAGCTCCCAATATTGAACCCCCCATTCCAATTATTACTATATCGTCAAAATCTTTTGAATATTCTTTTAGCTCATTATATATTGATATATCCTCATAAATAATCTTCATAAATCCTAATTCATTATTTTTGCATTTTTCCATTATGTTATCATATGCAGTAGTTATTTTCTCATTTATATCTTCAATATCTAAAAATGATATCCCCTCTTCATATATGATTTCATCCATGGTATTTGTGTAGTTTAGTTCTATCTTCATATTGCCCCTCTATATTCTTATGATAGATTACAATAATTATAATGATATATTAATACATTTTCATATTTACTTTTTTATTAATTACCTCTTATCGACCTTTTATGTCGTCGCCATATGTGTGAGTATAAATTGCACCACCAAATAGTGCCTTATATTTATCTGCACTGCCGTTATTTTGCCAACTTAAATTTTTAAATGTATGGGCATAACAATTTTTCATCATACTATTCAAAGGACTACCTTTTTCATATGGACTTTCTGGACAATTTGCATGATTATACTCCAAAAACATACATACTTCTTTGATACGATAATATGTCCAATTTAAGACATGTTCAACAGCCCACTTTAATCCCGTTTTATCGTAATTTTTAAACAAAATTCCAGTAGCCTCATGAAAATTAGGGTAATTTAATGGGTCAGGACTTAATGAAATTATAGAATCTTTTAATCCTCCAACCTCTCTTGCGATTACTGGTGTGCAGTGTGCCATAGATTCCATTTGAACTAATCCACATGGCTCCCATAATGAAGGCGCAACCGTCCAATCACTACTTGCATATATAATCGAAGATAGGGGCATACAGTGTCCAATTAGTGCCATGACATTTCCACCATACGATTCAGCAAAATCAGCCACATTTTTCTCTATATTCTCATCTCCTTTCGCAAGTATTACTAATTGGACATTATGTTCCTCAAATAATTCCGAAAATGCTTCAATTGTTATATCAAATCCTTTTTGATGGGTCGCCCTACCAACAAGTCCAAATAATGGAACATTTCGCTCTTTTTGTTTGTTATTTAATTCCCCGTATATTTCAACATCTGTTCCAGATATTAACTGTTTATCCATGTTATTCCATGCTTCAATATATTTTAATATTCCTTTGTTAGCCAACCACGCATATTTTATTTTTGGTTTTACACTATTTGCATCATCTGCCCCATAATCGCAGGTAAAAGCATATTCTTTTGGATTTAATTTATTATTGCATAATGTATTCATCCTATTTAATATGGTTGTTGAATTAAATGTTTCAAAATCAATCCCATTTATAATTCCATGATACGGCTTAATTTTACTTTGATGACATATATAATCCATTGACCTTATTTCTTCGGCATGTGTGGGACTCACGGTATTGAACGCATCACTAAAATAAACACCTAATTCCAAAAATGGCATGACTAATCCTTTATATTCTATAATTGGTCCTTTAAATGCTTCATTATGAATGGTCATGGTCGTAGGTAAATTGAGTTTTTCATGACATTTCGCTATTGCAAGACCACATGCCCAGTCATGTCCTGAAACACAATCCACAGGATATTTATCTAAATATGACACAACTAAATCTGCAAATATATCGTACTTCAAAGAGTCCCAAATATCTAGTGCATTGAAATCTTTATTGCTAAATGCTACTATATCAATATTTGTAGCAGGATGTTTTGCGTATATAACATCAAATTCAAAATCAATTCCTTTATATTTGGTCTTTAATTTATCTATTTTTTTATGTGGTAAATTTGAGATTTTCCCATTATGGTCTGGCGTTATAATAATAACATCATTTCCATTTATTTTCAAAAACTTTGGCAAATCTCGCATTACATCTCCCAATCCACCAATAGAAGTTAATGGTGCTATGGTGGGTGCCAATACAGCCAACTTCATAACATCACCTAATAATGATATAATATTATATATTAGTATTAATGTTATATATAAATAGGTATTTTAAAATAATACAAATAAATCGACGGGGATTATAACTATTCGGGCGAATAAAGATAGTTGGAGGATAAATAGGGGAATATATTCTAATAACAGACATGGATAGCACACTATCATAATACATAAAATAATATATAGCATCTAAACCATAAATATATTGTGTATGATATATTGTGTATGTGTGGAAATATATAATACAAAAGAAGGAGATAGCATGAAAATAGCCATGATAACTTGGGAATATCCTCCAATAATGATTGGAGGATTGTCTGTTCATTGTAAGGGTCTTGCTGAAGCACTTGTTAGAGCAGGGCATGAGGTAGATGTAATAACCGCTTCACATAATTTAACAGAATATGAAAATATAAATGGTGTAAATATTCACAGGGTAAATCCTATCGGACATCATAATTTCTTAAATTGGGCATCATTCATGGCAAATTCAATGGTAAAAAAACTTGGAATGTTGGGAGCTCCTAGCTATGATATAATTCACTGTCACGATTGGATGACATATTTTGTTGGAACTAGTGTAAAGCATCTATTAAATAAACCATATATTCAATCAATTCATAGTATGGAGTATGGGCGATGCGGGGGTATTCATTCCGAAGATTCAAGGGTGATAAATGAAATAGAGTGGTTAAGCACATATGAATCAAATGCCGTAATAACAGTTAGCAATTCTATGAAACATGAATTATGTTCTATGTTTAATGTCCCCCCTGATAAAGTAAATGTAATATATAATGGAATAAACCCAGAAGAATTTGATATACCTATGGATAATCATGAAAAAAACGAATTTAGAAAAAGTTTTGGAGTACAGCCCCATGAAAAAATGGTATTATTTGTGGGGAGACTAGTATATCAAAAAGGAGTAGAATATTTAATAAGGGCATTTCCAAAAATATTAGAACAACACCCTGATTCAAAACTTGTCATAGCTGGTGCAGGTGATATGAGAGGTTATTTAGAAGAATTGGCATGGAATATGGGGTATGGAGATAAAGTAGTATTTTTAGGGTTTATTGATGGTATGACTTTGAAAAAACTATATAGGACTACTGATGTGGCAGTAATACCTTCAATTTATGAACCATTTGGAATTGTGGCACTTGAAGCTATGGCTGGGGGAGCTCCTGTTGTGGTAAGTGATGTAGGAGGACTAAGTGAAATTATTCAACATGAATATAATGGTGTTAGAGCATATATTAAAAATCCAGATTCTATAGCATGGGGAGTAAATAGAATATTATCTGATGAAGGATTTAGAAACTGGATTGTAAATAATGCTAAACATGATGTATATACAAAGTATAGTTGGGACGCCATAGCTCAAAATACTATAAATGTATATAATGAATCCATTTCAAAACATGGATAATATAATATTATAAGTAATTATAATAATAATATATTGGTGGTGGCATATGGATAATATAGTTAATAAAATAGGAGAAATAGCAGGAGACATATATCATATATTAACAGAAGGCGAAAAAAATATTAGTGGATTAAAAAAACCACTTAAAGAAAAAGGATATACAGATAGCTTTATCATAATGGCAATAGGATGGCTTGCAAGAGAAAATAAAATTGACATATATAAACAAGAAAGACAAATAATGGTAAAATTAAAATGAAAATAGCAAATAAATTATAGTTATTGGGGAGCTCCTGTAATAATACTAAATAAATAATAATTGGTTATATTTCTTTATTTTATTTTTAATGTAATATCTGTGTGGTGTATTATGGTAGGAATTATAGGAAATAGTAAGGTTCTGGCTAAATTGGATGATATGGGTTCAATTGAATATACCTTCTTCCCCCACTTAGGTTTTGAAAAACATATATTTGATTCCGCATTTGCTCTTTTATGTGATAACGAATTAAAATGGCATTGGGATTACTCGTGGGAGATTAATCAAGATTATTTAGAGGATACAAATATTTTAAAAACCACATATTCCGATAAACATTTTTTTGTAAGTTCCGAAGATTATGTTTCAATAGCACATAATTTATTAGTTAAAAATATAACAATATACAATAATTCAAACAAAAAAAAGAAATTAAAATTATTTTTCTATGAGAATATTAGAATGGGAGAAAATCCACGAAAAAGCACTGTAAAATTTTTAAAAACAAATAACTGTTTAGTAAAATCCGATAAAAAATATATTTTTTGCATTGGAAGTGGTAAAAAGATATCTTCATATCAATGTGGCATTAGGGCATCTGAAAGTAGTGCATATAAGGATATTGAAAACGGACTTTTAAAGGAACAAAGCACTGCTACTGGAAATATTACCGATAGTGCTTTGTGCTGGGATATTGAATTAAGCCCCAACCAAAAAAGTAATATTCCGATATATATTATAATGGAAGAATATGATGATTATCATAGTAATATGATTGATGTTGTGAATAATCTAAACCAGATTTCAAATAACCTCGATGAGATATATAAATTAACACATAATTATTGGATAGATGCCGTTAAAAGTTTTTCAAATTTAAACATATCAAATAATTTAAATATCAATAAAAAGGAGTGGAAAAATTATGTAGGGATATGTAAAAGAGCTATTTTAGCGATATTGCTATTAAAAAATTACGATGGCGGGATAATAGCTTCACCCTCATTTTATCCAGATTATAGATATGTATGGAACAGAGACGCAAGTTATATATCAATTGCTATGGATTTATATGGGATATCTGATGTATCTGAAAAATTTTTTGAATGGTGCAAAAAAGCCCAAAACAAAGATGGTTCTTGGGTTCAAAACTATTTCATAGACGGAAAACCTCGTTTAACAGCGATGCAAGATGACCAAGTAGGCATTACAATATATGCACTCCTTATACACTATAAAATTACAAATAATAGATTATTTTTAAAAAGATACTGGGATATGGTCAAAAAAGCGGGAGATTATATGAATGATGTTGTGGTTTCGTCTTCTTCTTGCTATGATTTATGGGAAGAAAATGTAGGTATATTTTCATATACTATCGGAGCTCTATATGCTGGTTTAAAATCTGCTATCAAAATAGCCGAAATATTGCATACAAATGATTTCGAAAGCATCGAAAAGTGGAGTAATGCTGTGAAATTCATTGAAGATAATATGTATAGGTTTTATTCGGAGAAGGAAAACAGATTTTTAAAATCTATAAATCCAAGGGATAAAACAATTGATGCCAGTATTTTGGGACTAAGTTTCCCTTATAATTTAATTCCCGCAGATGACCCACGAATGATTAGCACGGCTGAACAAATTGAATCGGCATTTAATTACAAAATTGGAGGTATTGGGCGGTATCCAGAAGATGTTTATTTTGGGGGCAATCCTTGGATAATTACTACGATATGGTTGTATTTATATTATGCTCAATTAATTGAAGTATTATCTTCTAAAAATGCACCATCGGAAATAATTGAAAAATACAAAAATAAATGCGATAAACTGTTAAAATGGTCATTGAAGTATCAATTTAATGGGCTTTTCCCAGAACAAATTCATAAAGATATGGGAGCTCCAATATCTGCAATTCCTTTGGGATGGTCTCATGCCATGATATTAATGGCACTGCACAATGATACAATTTCAAAATTAAAAATTTAATAATATTGGATATAAATAAAATATAAACTAAATATGAATATGAATATGAATATAAACTATGCGAATAATAGCGGGGGATATTATGCTAATTTCATTTAATTTTGAGGTCCATCAACCCCATAGATTGAATAAATATATTAAGAATGGAACGAATATTGACAAAATCAAAAATGCCACCAATAACAACCACAATTTATGGGATAGATATATTGATGTGCCATTAAATAAAGAAGTATTTAATAAAGTTGCAGATAAATGTTATATTCCTACAAATCGGCTTATGCTTGATTTAATAGATAACCATGATATTAAAATAGCATACAGTATAACAGGAGTATTTTTAGAACAGGCAATAGAATTTAATGATGAAGTGCTGGACTTATTTAAAGACCTTGTGAAAACTGGAAATGTTGAATTAATTGGGGAAACCTATCATCATTCATTGTCTTCTTTGTTTGAAACTCATGATGAATTTAAAGAGGATATATTAAGACATAGAAAGCTTATGAAAGAGTTATTTAATTATAAAACAGAAGTATTTAGAAATACTGAATTAATATATCACAATAGCATAGCTAAAACTGTAAAGGAAATGGGATTTAAAGGTATATTTACAGAGGGTGCAGATAGATTACTTGGTAGTAAATCTCCTAACTATGTATATAATGCACTTTGTGGATTAAATGTTCTTTTAAGGAATTATCAATTAAGTGATGATGTTGGTTTTAGATTTTCATGTTGTGGTTGGGAAGATTATCCTTTATATGCGGATAAATATGCAAAATGGCTTGCAAATACGCCCGGAGAATGTATAAATCTTTATGTAGATTATGAAACATTTGGAGAACACCAATGGAAAGAAACAGGGATTTTTGAATTTTTAAAGGAGCTCCCTAATGAAATTAAAAAACACCCTCATCTTGAATATGCAAAACCTTCTGAAATATTGGATAGATGCAGACCAAAGGGGGAAATTGATGTATTTGAGTTTTCGGCATTGTCGTGGGCAGATACGGAACGGGATATTAGTGCATGGCTTGGCAACAGATTGCAAAAAATATCATTTGAAAGACTAAAATCCATTAGGGAACCACTGGGAAGGTATATTAAAACCAAGGTCAATAAAAAGGTCAATAAAAATAATGACACTACCACCAATATTACTAATACTACCAATACCACTATTGATAACGATGTATATGATGAACTAATAGAATGCAGGATTTACAAAAATCTTCAAACAAGTGATAACTTTTACTATCAATGCACAAAAGGATTTAATGATATGGATGTCCATGCTTATTTTAGTCATTTTGAAACGCCTTATGACGCATTTGTAGCATATATGGACATAGTATATGATTTTAAAACTCATTTAACAATTTCTCATATTTTGGAAATATATGATAAAAAATTAAATCAGTTAAATTGTGAGTTGGATGCGTTAAATAAAGAAAAAAATGTAGATACTTCTGAATTAAATGATATGATAAATGATTTAAAAAGTAAGATTAAAAACATGGAGCTCCAACTAAACTTAAAAGATGAAGATATTCAAAAGTTGAAAAATGAAGGTGCAAAGTTAGTAAATAAATTAAAAGAATATGAAAAAGAAATAATCTTAAAAACCGAGAAAGTAAAAAGAGAAATAACTAATTTAAAAAAAGAATATGAGCAAGAAATTAAAAAAAAAGAAAAAATAAAAGCAGACATTTTAATTGCAAAACCATCAAAGAAATGGATATATACTCCGGAAGAACTTTTTAAATCTGAATATATATCATTTTCTAGACTTGATTGTTATAATACATGTCCCAAGAAATTTGAAATCATATATTTACAAAATAAAAAACAACAATAATGGTGATTAAATGGATGTTCTACCCACAATATCCATATTTTGCTGTGTTCTTGGTGGAATTGGAATTATATTACACACTGATTATGTAAATAAAATCATCATGTTTGCATTCATTGAGGCGGGATTGATAGGGTTAATTGTCTCGTTTTATTACTTGGATGTGGCAATGATTTCCTCTATGTTAGAGCCAATTGGCACAATAATACTATTATTGGGTGCTTTAAAATACGCACATATTAAAAAAACAAAGAAAAAATACAGTTCAGAAGTTCCAATACTTACAGGATAAATCATTATGGTGAATGTCATGACCGATTTAATTATATTAACAACATATTGTGGTTATTTCATGCTGATAGTTGGAACGCTTGGGGCAATATTTGGTCCAATGTCGGATGACCCATTTAAACGACTCTTAAATATAGAAGTGCCATCAATTGGTGTTGCATTGATTCTTTTGGTATATAATGAAACACTTGCACTTATGACATTTCTTGCAGTGAATACCATACTTATGCTGGTGTTTGTAAGGGCAATTATCAAAAATGAGGAATTGGAAACCGATATGCCAAAACTTTAAAGTTGGAGGAATATTATGAAAAAACTCAGTAAAATGTGGAATTACATATCAAAACCTGAGGTTGTTCCAAGATTGTTTGCTGGATTCTTATGCATGGTGTTATTTATAGAGTTCTTTGCCCCCACAACATTTAATGAAAACCAATTGTATCCAAAAGATGCTCCTCAAAGTCAAATATTTAAGACACCGCTTGCTCCCTACGATAGAGGAGGAGTCCCTCTTGAAAAAGCGGCAGATATAAAAACTCAATATCCTCAGTTCCAGCGTATAAAGGGAAGAATAACAGCGTATTTATCGCCAGTATCAATATGGATAAGTAAAAAAACGCCATACTTTGGAACAAGTATTGTTTCTACCCCAGGGGGCATATTGGATGAAATATTGTATTACACAAGAGGATTTGACACAATACTTGAATCTACAACATTGTTGCTGTCATTTATGATATTTAGTTGGATATACCTCCATAGGGATGAGGTGGAATAATGGATATTGTTAGTTTTTTATTTAATAAAACCGTTGTTGCGGGATTTATAGTGGGGATATTCTCACTGTATGCGATATCCCGTAATAAGTCTGATTTGCACATGCTTCTATTGTCAGACCTTGTGGAATGTGCCATGCTTGTAATTATAGCCGCAGTTGGAACAGACCTTGCAGAGGCACTTATACTCCCAGGGTTGGTTGTTGGAATGGCTGAACTCTTGGCAGTTTCAGAAGTTCTTGTCCTTAGGAATGAATTGAAGAACAAAAATAAAAATATCTCACCAAAAAAATCAAAACTTCTTGAAGAGTTCATTGCAAAAGAGGTTTCTCATGAGGATGTGAAATTCAGTGAAATGGAAGTTCTTTCCACCGCTCCAAAATTTATAGCAGGCGTGCTTGTGATATATGGAGCAATATTAACTGGATTTACAGG
>OFAY01000011.1_pt1 | contig 57753 bp, 56 predicted proteins | sample 1520371 | NCBI WGS metagenome assembly OFAY01 (sample SAMEA3696446, study PRJEB22514) | metagenome | biome: water; feature: marine; material: hydrothermal vent | place: Pacific Ocean | collected 2014-08-12 | depth 1521 m | reverse complement strand
AACCCTCTCTTTCACGTTACTCTCTCAGAAATTGCACTTATTGGTTGAATTGGCGTCTTAAAAAATATAGAAATATGATATTCTTATGCTATGCGCATTATTCATAGATGCATAATAACAACAAAGACAAGGAGTTTATTATGGTAAAAAAGATAGCAACTGCCCTTTTGTGTGTGGCACTTGGAAGTTCACTTCATGCAAGAGATATTTCAATAGGTGAAAAGTTTGTAGGATTGGAAGTAGGTGCAGCAACAATACAGGCTGATACGGCAGGAATTTTTGGTGAAACAGAGTATCAGGGGGACAGATGTAGAGATCGGTATTCGTATCGGTGCACAAAATGAGACATGGAGAACAATGCTTATCTGGGATCATTTTGACAGTAGCGATGACAATCAAAATTATGAAAAAGGCTTGTTTGAGTTGGACTATTATCTCTTCACCTCGCAATTTAACACCGTCTCTTTTAGACCTTATATCGGTTTAAATCTTGGATATATGAATTATGAATCTGATGCTGGTGGTGCCGGTGATGATATATCTGAAAGTGGTTTTCTCTATGGTGGACAAGCAGGATTTACTGTTGATTTGATGGATACTGTAGATCTTGATGTGATGTATCGTTATTCACTTACAGATGCTGCACATACTGACCATATCGAAAGTTTTGTTGTGGGTATTAATTATATTTATTAGGGTATAAAGGACTTTTAATGAGAAAAAATATAGTAGCGACTTTAACATTTTTGTTTGTGTCTATCCTCACATTGACTGGATGTGGAAGTACAAGTAATACAGGTGGGGATACTGAAACTACGGTTGTAGTAGAGATGCAGGAAAATAAAATAATTCTTCAACCGAATGGTACTGATTTTACTTTATCCCTGCCATTTACCAAAAAACTGGATAGTACTTATCGTGTAGAATTGAATAATTTTACGTTGGCGGTAAGTGGATGTACTATTAGTACAGGCATAGCTAAAGTTGCAGCTTTACGATGGGGAAGTTACAGTGCGACAACAGAGACAATACCTAACGATGGTGACGATCATAATGTAACACTGACATTGGGTATTTCTGATTTTATAGCGCCCTTGATAGGTGTTGATATTGTTCCTGAAAGTATTGTGAGCAGTAGTTCGGCATGTGATTTAAATACCTCTTTCGGTTCAGCAACAAATCTGCATACAGACGAAAATGGGACAATAAGAGTACAAATTTCAACACATCTCTCTAGTGATGCTGTAGCTGACTGTGATATTACTTGGAGTGCGACTCAAAGTGGTATTTATCGAGAATACTGATTATAAAATATTCAAAGGAGTACAATTCTGTACTCCTTTAACCATATCTTCCTAAATTTTCTACTATAATTCCTTAAATATTTTATTTATTAGGTACATTTTATGATCGATCTTAAATATCTACAAAACAACTTCGATGAAGCAAGTTCCAAACTGAAAAAGAAAGGTGTAGATACAGATACACTTGAAAAACTTCAAATACTTTTTGCATCTTTAAAAGAAGCCAATGCTACATTGGAAGCTGCAAAAGCAGAGCAGAACAGCATGTCTAAACTCTTTGGGCAGTATATGCGTGAGGGTAAAGATATTACTGAGCTTAAAGCAAAAGTGGATGCAAACAAAGAAGCGATGGTACCACTTCAGGAAAAGGCCAGAGAAGCTGAAGAAGCGCTCTACAACGTAGCGCTTGCTATGCCTAACTTTCCGGATGACTCTGTACCGGAGGGTGCAGATGAAGATGATAATGTTGAGCTTCGTAAAGTCTTAGAGCCTAGAAGTTTTGATTTTGAACCTAAAGAACATTGGGATTTAGCTGAAAGAAACGGATGGATAGACTTCGAACGTGGAGTGAAACTTGCAAAGAGTCGTTTCTCAGTACTTCGTGGTGAGGCTGCAAGGCTTGAAAGAGCATTGATAAACTTCTTCCTTGATACCAATGCTACCAAAGGTTTTGAAGAGCTTTGTGTACCATTTATGAATAACTCTGCAATGCTTCAGGGTACAGGACAACTTCCAAAGTTTGAAGATGACCTTTTTAAGATAGACGGAGAAGACCTCTACCTCATACCTACAGCAGAAGTACCATTGACCAATATGTATAATAATGAGATACTCGCTGAAAAAGAACTTCCTGTGCTTATGACAGGTTACACACCATGTTTTAGAAAAGAAGCTGGTAGTGCAGGGCGTGATACACGTGGGATGATACGCCAACATCAGTTTGACAAAGTGGAAATGGTAGCCATAGCGCACCCAGATAAAAGTGATGAAGTCTTTGAAATGATGGTACAAAATGCCTCAGATATCTTAACTGCACTTGGTTTACCTCATAGAGTGGTAGAACTATGTGGTGGTGACTTGGGCTTTTCAGCTGCAAGTACCATAGACTTGGAAGTATGGCTTCCCGGACAGAATAAATACCGCGAGATCTCTTCTATCTCAAACACTAGAGACTTCCAGGCAAGACGTGCCAAAATTCGTTTTAAAGACGGAAAGAAAAACAGATTGGTACATACGCTGAACGGTTCAGCTTTGGCTGTTGGCCGTACGTTGATCGCGATCATGGAGAATTATCAGAATGAAGACGGAACGATTGAGATTCCTGAGGTACTTAAGAAGTATATGTAGATACGTAGGGGCACCCCTCGTGGGTGCCCAATAAAATATTTTAAATATAAGGGCAGCCACAAGGGATGCCCCTACATATTAAACTGTTTTAGAACTATCACTATAACGTGACTTCAACTTCCCTTCCATGCTCAAATAACTATTTAACGCACCGATGTAGGCTCTGGCAGAGGCTAACATTGTGTCTATATTTAAGCCATGTCCTATGATGGCAGGTTCATTATCATTAAATGAGACTTTTACGGTTACAGAAGCCAAGGCGTCTTTACCTTCACTCACTGACTTAACTTTGTAGTCTTCCAACTTGCCGGCATAACCTGAGATTCTGTCAATAGTTTTAAAGATAGCATCTATGGTTCCTTCACCAATGCTTGCATCAATGATCTCATTATCATCTTTTTTGATGCTGACAGCAGCACTGGGCACACCATTACTGCAATCCATCAACTGTAATGAGACCAACTCAAACACTTTTGGTGCAGAGGTCATTTCATTCGTAACCAATGCTCTTAAGTCATCATCATAAATCTCTTTTTTTCTATCAGCCAATATCTTAAAGCGTTCAAAAGAAGTGTTCAATGCTTCATCATCCAAGGTAAAGCCTAGTTTACTCAACTTGTCTTTAAATGCTGCACGCCCGGAGTGTTTACCTAAGACCAAAGTATCTTTCATATCCAAACCAATGTCTTCCGGTCGGATGATCTCATAGGTTTCTTTGTGTTTTAGCATACCATCCTGATGTATGCCGCTTTCATGAGCAAAAGCATTTTTACCTACGATGGCTTTATTGGGTTGTGGTTCTATGCCTGTGATACTGGCTATCAAACGGCTGCTTGGATAGATCTCTTTTGTATTGATGTTTGTATCAAATTCTGAAAAGACATCTGAACGGGTTTTTAATGCCATCACAATCTCTTCAAGAGCTGCGTTACCTGCACGTTCACCTAAACCGTTGATAGTACATTCTACCTGTCTTGCACCATTCATCACAGCTTCTAAAGAGTTTGCTACACCCAAGCCCAGGTCATTGTGGTTATGGACTGAAATGATAGCTCTGCCTTTGACATATTCACTCATCTCTTTGACCATAGCACCTATCTCAAAAGGAAGTCTAAAGCCAACGGTATCCGGCAAGTTAATAGTACTTGCACCTGCTTCTATGACGGCATCACTTATCTCTTTCATAAAGCCGATGTCTGAACGCCCTGCATCTTCACAGGAAAACTCTACATCATCTACGAATGTACGTGCGTACTCAACCGCACGTACAGCTCTCCTGATGACTTCGTCCGGGGTCATCTTGAGTTTATACTCCATGTGTATTTTACTGGTTGCAATGAAAGTGTGAATTCGTTTCATATTTGCGTTGGCAATAGCATCACCTGCTGCTTTCACATCAGAGTCAATAGCCCTGGCTAGAGAACAGATAGTAGAGTTTTTCACTCTTTGTGCTATTTTCTCTATGGCATCAAAGTCTCCGGGACTTGCTGCTGCAAATCCGGCTTCAATGATATCTACACCCAAACGCTCCAATTGTGCAGCGATCTGGATCTTCTCTTCAGTGTTCATAGAAGCCCCTGGACTCTGTTCACCGTCTCTTAATGTTGTATCAAATATTTTAATGATATTTTTGCTCATTATGTTTACCTTTTGGTTGTAAAAGAATACTCGTATGTTATGTATATAAGTATCATAAGAATTGTCTAATTTTACCTAAATATTGGTTAGGTTATTTAGAATAGAATGTGTGTGTAATTAAAAAGTATGAATTGTCAAACGATTAGAGTGCAAGCAGTAGCAGGAGAGTACTATCTTGTTTGAAAATGGTATGTGTTTTTATGATATTTTTCATCATGTTCTCCTGTTGATTTTTAGGAAGTATACCGTAATTCCAAATAAATCACAAGGGAGAATAATTATCTTTTAATTTTAATCTTTCGTATCTTAAGATTTCGTAAAGCTCTAAGCGGTCCATAAAGTGTATATACCAAGATAATAATCGCAAAACCTTCTGCAGCAAAAAGATAAAGAAGAGAAGCAATAAGTACAAGAATTATCATTGTTTTAAAAACCATTGGTTTGTCGAGTTTGATCTTTTTGAAAGAAGGATAGCGAAAATTACTTACCATGAGTATAGCCACACCTAAAGTAAGAAAGAGGAGTATCATACTATAGCTTTCAAGTGTATATTTATGAAAAAGAAGTATCCACATAGAGATGAAGATAGCAGCTGCAGGAATGGGTAAACCTATAAATACATTAGGGTCAGTTTTTGCTGTAGATATATTGAAACGTGCTAAACGTATGGCACCAAAGATCACGTAAAGAGCAGAGACTAAAATACCAAATCGACCAAACTCATGACCTATGAAAAAGTAAAGTAACATGGCTGGAGCAATACCAAAAGAGATAATATCTGCCAGGGAGTCAAACTCTACGCCAAATTGACTTGTAGTGTTAGTCATGCGGGCAACGCGACCATCCAGTCCATCAAAGATAAGTGCTAGAAGAATGAGCCAAGCAGCAAGTATAAAGTGACCCTTGCTTGCTTCTACAATACTTATCACGCCTACAAAAATACTGCTTGCTGTAAACAGGTTCGGTAAGACGTAGATAAGGTTTGGTCTATGCATCGTCTGTTTTATCTTCTTCTGATTCTTTTTTTGATACCTTTTTACCATGTGCTAAACGGCTCTTAAGGTTATTCTCTTTTTCATAAGTATCGATAATCTCACGCACTTTGTTACCTTCAATGACTTCAACATCCAGGAGCACACCGGCCATATTTTCAATGGCTTGGTGATATTCGTTGAGTGTTTTCTTTACAAAGGCATAACGCTCATTCAGTGTGGTTCTGATGTGATTATCGATATTTTCAGCCATTTTTTCACTATAGTCTGTAGATGCCATACCGCCACCCAAGAAGCTGTTTTCAGTTCTTTTTAGTACCATAAGACCTGCTACATCAGACATTCCATAAACAGAGACCATATCTTTCAGGATGGCAGTTGCACGGTCAAGGTCATTACCTGCACCTGTGCTTATCTCACCGATGAATATTTCTTCTGCTGCACGTCCGCCAAGGAGTACATCTATCTCTGCCATGAGTTCATGTTTTTGTTTTAAGAATCTGTCTTCATCATCCGGAAGGTGCAGTGTATAACCTAATGCACCTAACCCTCTAGGGATGATAGAGACTTTGGTAACACGTGTAGCACCTTTAGTGAGTTCTGCCATTAGTGCATGACCACTTTCATGATAGGCAACGATCCTTTTTTCAACATCAGATATCTTTCTGTTTTTTTTCTCAAGACCTACGAAAGATCTTTCAATAGCTTCCAATAGGTCAGCTTGTTCTATCTCTTTTTTGTTGAATCTACCGGCAAGCAGAGCAGCCTCGTTGATAATGTTTGCCAGATCCGCACCTGCCAATCCGGCAGTCTGTTTTGCAACGATCTGCAGGTCAACATTTGAAGCAAGTTTTACCCCTTTTGAGTGTACTTTAAGGATAGCTAAACGACCATCATAGTCGGGTTTGTCTACAAGTACCTGTCTGTCAAAACGTCCAGCCCTAAGCAAAGCAGCATCAAGTGTTTCAGGTCTGTTTGTCGCTGCAAGTACAATGACAGGAGTGTCTGTACCAAAGCCATCCATTTCAGCAAGAAGTTGATTTAATGTCTGTTCTCTCTCATCATTACCACCCATTTGACCACCAGATGCACGGCTTTTACCGATAGCATCGATCTCATCGATAAAGATGATAGATGGAGCCTCTTTTTTAGCCTGTGCAAAAAGATCACGTACACGACTTGCACCTACACCTACAAACATTTCGATGAAGCCTGAACCACTCACGGAAAAGAAAGGAACAGATGCTTCGCCTGCCACTGCTTTTGCAAGAAGTGTTTTCCCTGTACCCGGAGGTCCGACAAGGAGTAAACCTTTAGGGATTTTGGCACCCAGTTCAATGTATCGTTCCGGGAACTTAAGAAAATCAACGATCTCTTTAACTTCATCTTTGGCTTCTTCTACCCCTTGCACATCATCAAACTTTGTATCGGGCTTTTCAGAGTTGATAAGCTTGTCTGCTTTTCCGGCACCAAGGATCCCTCCACCCATGCCTTTAGACATTTTTTTAGCCAAGAAGATCCAGATCCCAAAGAAGATAAGGATAGGAAGCATCATACTGATAAGCTCAGAGAAAAAACCATTTCCCATGACACCTTCATAGGTGATGTTTTTCTTTTCAAGCAAAGGGATAAGGTCTTTATCGTATGTTGGTACATTTTGTGCGATATAACGTATCTTACGTCCATTTTGTTCACTGATAGCTTCAATACTTGAAGGTGTAAGTTTTACACTTTGGACAGCTCCTTCTTCTATCTCTTTTTTAATTTCAGAGTATTTGACTTGTTTAGTCTGTGCGATGTTGTTGGTATTAAGCATTGTGCCTAAACTTTCACCTTCTCCTACAAAAGATTTGAAGATCATAATGATAATAATGGAAAATATTGCAAATGCAAGCAGGGGATTGTTATTGAAAAAATTATTGTTATTATTTTTTTGATTGTTATTGTTTTGATTAGCCATTGGCTTCCTTTTTTATTTATTATACGGGAATTAAGCAAAGCTCAATTCTCTACTTCAGCAATAGGCTTAAAAGCACTGCTTGCTTTTTATATATAAGTATGACCCACTTTTATGTTATTATAACGCAATTTGAACAAAGTCCAACTTGCTACTATAGATGCTAAGTCTGCTTCAACAGTGGGCTCATCGTACTTATATGATTTGATGAGTTATTTCTTATAGACAAGTGTAACCCACTCATCTTTCAGTGTTCTTTTTTCCAGTGTGAGTTCTTTAAATGACTCTTTGACCAGTTCTTCTTTTTTATCCAAGATACCTGAAAGTATCAAGTATCCATCCTCTTTTGTGGCAGATTTCAGATCTTTTGCAATAAATCTTAACACATCTGCTATGATATTAGCTATGACCACGTCATATGTGCCTTCTGCTTTGTCTATGGAACCTTCCCAGAGCTTATCATAGTTCTCTTCATTGAGCTCAAAGTTCTCTTTGCAACTCTCTACTGAAAGTGGGTCTGTATCACAGAGTTCTATGTTTGCACCTAGTTTTTTACAAGCTAGTCCCAATATACCGGAACCACACCCTACATCAATAATTCTTGCATCCGCTTCAACATATTCGCTAATAGCTTCTAAACATGAAAACGTGGTAGCATGATGTCCTGAACCAAAAGCAAGAGCAGGGTCTATTTTGATATTTATTAATTCCTCTTTGGGCTCATACCAGCTAGGAAAAATGTAAAACTTTTCTGCTTCTATGGGTTGTATGGAGTCTTGATAGGTTTTTATCCAGTCTATATTTTCTTTTTCTTCAAGGGTGTATTCCATTTGGATACTGTCACCTAAAGTACTTGCTAATGATACAAGAGCATCTTTAACGAAAGTTAAATCAGATTCACTTCGTAAGATAATCTGTCCTTCACCCAGTTCAAGCCCCTCACCGTAAATGTTAGAGATGAAGTCTGCTATGAAGTCTACGAAGTCATCATTGAGTTTAACGGTTAATTCATGATATGTATTTTGCATTATGCCTCTTTTGCCAGTTTAAATGCTTCTTCCAGGTCAAGTGTACCCTCATAAAAGGCTTTGCCGACAATCGTACCGTCACAACCGGCTGAGATAAGGTTTTTAATATCTTCTATGTCTTTAAGCCCGCCAGAAGCGATAGTCTCAAGTCCGGAAGCTTTGGCGATCGCTACAGTAAAATCTACGTTCACTCCGGTCATCATACCATCACGACCTACATCTGTACAGATGATAGCTTCCACACCAGCATCTGCAAACTCTTTGGCAAGGTCAGTTGCTTTCATGTCTGAAACTTCTGCCCAACCTTCTACCGCTACCATACCGTCAATAGCATCGATACCTACAACGATAGGATACTTCGCGGCCATCTCTTTTACGAACTGAGGGTTTTTGACTGCAACAGAACCTAAGATGAGTCTATCCACTCCAAGGTCAAGATACATCTTTATAGTCTCTTCATCACGGATACCCCCACCAAGCTCCAGCTTGAGATTGCAGTGCTCTCTAATCTGTTTGATCTGTTCCAAATTTTCAGGTTTACCTGCAAATGCACCGTTAAGGTCAACAAGGTGTACCCATTCTGATCCAAGCTCTTCAAATCTTTTTGCCACTTGCCAAGGCTCATCAGAGTATATTTTTGCTGAGTCCATTAAGCCTTTGCTCAATCTTACTGCTTTACCGTCTTTAAGGTCGATCGCGGGGAGTATTGTCATTTGTTTTTTCCTATTTTCCTATTTTTCTATAATTTCGTAAAATTTTCTATGATTTTAAGCCCATTATCATGGCTCTTTTCCGGGTGTGGCTGGATACCGTAAATATTCCCGTTTTGTACCGCAGAAACAAATTCATAACCGTAATGTGTTTTTCCTATGGCATACTTATCATCACATACAGCATGGAATGAGTGTACAAAGTAAAGGTAGAAATCTTTATCTAATCCATCAAACAGAGCTGTGTTTTTTTGTTGAAACAGCTCGTTCCACCCCATATGAGGGACTTTTAGAGGATGGTCAAATGCACTTTCATCAAAGGCTACTACTTTACCGGGGATAAGTCCCAGTCCTTCTGTGCTTCCAAACTCTTCACTGCTTTCAAAAAGAAGTTGCATCCCTAAACAGATACCCAGTAGAGGTTTACCACTGGCAGCAAATGCTTTTACGGCTTTATCCATGCCATTTTCTTTCAAATGCTCCATCGCATCACCAAAAGCACCTACACCCGGTAAGATGAGTTTGTCATACTGGCTTAATTTAGAGGGGTCACTCTCCAGGCTGGCATCTGCACCCACTTTTGCAAATGCATTGATAACAGAGGCAAGGTTACCCATGTTGTAATCGACGATTCCAATCACAATAATATTCCTTCAATAGCTTATAAATTACCGTGATTATAGCAAATTAAATTGAAAGGTGATATTTTACGGCGCATCCTTTAGGCTATTTGGGTAAAATAAGCTATTAAATTATTAGGTCGTAGATGAGAGAAAAAGTAGAATATATCTTAGTGAAACTGTTTTTATGGTTAGCAAAAATAGCTCCTGGATCATTTATTTACAGTGTAATAAAAGGTTTGACACTTCTTGTATACCGCTTAGATAGAAAAAGACGTAACCTTACTATCCAAAACCTTACTATGGCATTTCCTGAAAAAAGCGAAGAAGAGATTAATGAACTTTCAAAAGAGGTTTATCTATCACTTTCTAAAACGATTGCCGAAATTTTATTGATGTTTGTTGATAGATTTGATATCGATAAAGCGATCAAAAACCTTGAACAAGCAAAAGAAAAATTAGTGAATATAATACAAAACAGTCCCCATGGTGTGATCGTTATGACAGCCCATTTTTCTAACTGGGAGTTGGCGGCACACTTTTTAGCTAAAAACGGGTTACCGATGTTGGCCATAGGGAGGGAAGGTAACAATCAACTGATAGATCAATATATTACGATTCCTTTTAGAAATAAGTACGGTAATCGCGCAATTTCAAAAGACAATGCGATGCTTGCTATGGCAAAAACACTCAAAAGAGGTGATGCAGTAGGGTTGCTTATCGATCAAAAGTCAGGCAAAAAGAACAGTGCAAAGGTGGATTTTTTCGGAAAGCCTGCCGAGACGACACTCTCTGTTGCGTCATTGAAACTGAAGTTCAACCCTGTGGTTGTGCCTATTTTCATCACAAGGGATAAAGATGGGCTCTATGAGATGATTATCGAAGACCCTATTGACTATACAGCTGAAGAGATCGAGGATAAAGAGAAAAGGTTCGAGGCAATGACGCTGAAGTACAATCAATCCATTGAAGAGGTGATCAAGGTACATCCGGAACAGTGGTTCTGGATGCACAACAGGTGGCGTCTATGAGCCGTATACTCATTCTTAGTGATGGTCGGCCAGGGCACGAGAAACAATCGATCGCTTTGGCTAAATATCTCGGTGTTCCTTATGATATTATTAATGTCAAATTTAAATATAAATGGTTAAAAGCGCTGTCGTATTTTTTTGACCGTTTGGGGATTTGTTCCAAATATCTTTTTGAGGCAGATGTCCCAAAAGTGCATTATGATTTAGTGACAGGTGCCGGTTCAACAACCTACTATGCCATAAAAGTTTTAGCAAAAGCAATGAAAGTTAAATCTGTTGTAATGATGCTGCCCAAAGGATATAGATTTGATTTTGATATTATTTTTGCACAAAGCCACGATGATCCGCCAAAACAAGATGGTATCATAGAGATTCCTGTTAATTTTTCATATATTGAGCCTAAAGGAATATACAATGCACAGAAGAAATCCATAGGCATTGTTATTGGTGGAAATAACAAGATTTTTAGTATGTCGACCGAAGACTTGAGAAGACAACTGGATTTTCTCAGGCAGCATTATAAAGGTTATGAGATAGCTATTACTACCTCTCCGCGTACTTCCAGAGAGATTGAAGTATTGGTTCATGGCTATAAATTTGACTATGAAGTGATCTATTCTGAAAATCCTATTAATCCTATCCCGGATTTCCTTGATCAGTGTGAGACAGTCTTTATTACAGGAGATAGTACTTCTATGATCTCTGAAGCAGTAGCATATGGTGAATCAAATGTTGTTGTCTTGCCTTTGCGTAGCCAGGGTGACAATAAATTTACAAGATTTGTCTCCTCTTTGGCTAGAGAGGGCTATCTTTATTTTTTTAACGGCAAGATAGTCAATAAAAACAAAAAAATTGATTTTGGAATTTATACTGAAAAGGTAGTACTATGAGAATCATCCAGCTTTTACCAGAACTTAATGAAGGTGGAGTTGAGAGAGGTGTAGTTGAATTAAGCTGTGAACTTGTCAAGTTGGGGCATGAGAGCATTGTTATCAGTGCAGGAGGAAAACTTCAAGAGCAGATAGAAAAAGAGGGAGGAAAACATATTGCTTTTGATGTTTGTTCCAAAAATCTTTTTACAGCTCCCGGTCGTATCATAAAACTGCGTAAATTATTCCAGGAACTTAAGCCTGATATTCTCCATGCACGAAGTCGTGTACCTGCATGGCTAAGCTATTTGGCAAATAAAAAGTCAGGTATTCCTTTTGTGACCACGGTACATGGGTTTAACAGTGTGAGTTCTTATAGTGCTATTATGACCAAAGGTGATCATGTGATCTGTGTCAGTCAGGCGATCAAGAGTTACATTCAGGCACATTATAATACTCTGAACGAGAAGATCACGGTCATTCCACGGGGTATTGATTTAGAAAAATTCAATCCTCAAAATATTGATAAGAAATTTATAGAGAATTTTAAAAAAGAGTATCATTTAGATGATAAACGTATCATCAGTACAGTAGGACGTATTACTCAGCTTAAAGATCATCAGACTTTCATTCGATCGATCGCATTGTTGAAAAAAGACCATCCGAATGTTATTGGACTTATCGTGGGGGGTATACGTGAAGATAAACAGGATTATTTTCATACGCTGGAAGCTTTAGTGAAAAAACTTGATATTTCTGATAATATTGTTTTTACCGGTTCGCAAAATAAAGTTGCTGAAATCTATGCCTTGAGTGATGTTGTAGTCAGTAGCTCTAAAAAACCGGAGAGTTTCGGCCGCAGTGTAGCAGAAGCTTTAGCGCTAAATACCCCTGTGGTAGCGACAGCCCATGGGGGAGTACTGGATATCATTGCAGAAGGTAAAAACGGTTTCTTTTATCCGGTGGGGGAGAGTGAAGCATTGGCTGAAGCTATTGATAAATGCAGAGATCTGGAATTTAACGGATATAGGTATATTACCGAGAACTTTTCATTGGGAAAAATGGTTCAGAGTACGCTAACTGTCTATAAGGAGTTGGTATGACCGTTTGGTTCGTTGTGATACTTTTGTGCATATTTTTTTATTTCTCTTATCGTTATGCCTGGTGGAAAAGAACGGTCGATTACCGTTACCCAAGGATACTGATGTACCATATGATCCGTGATGCTGTTCCGGGTAAAAAATTTAATTCTTTACGTGTTTCTCCGGAAGTTTTTGAAGCACAGATCCGGTATCTTTATGAGAAGGGATGGCACTCTTATACAATGTCGGAAGCAATAGTACAAAAAGAATTCTTACCTGCAAAAAGCGTGGTGATCACCTTTGATGATGGTTATCGGGATAACCTGATAAATGCACTCCCCATATTAAAGAAATATGGTTTCAAAGCAACGATCTATCTGGTCAATGACCGACATGATAGAGACTGGTCAGGGTACCGTAAAGCTAAAAATGAAGGAGCAGGACTGAAAGATGAACCAAAACTCAGTGATGATGAGGTTAGGGAGTTATTGGATAGTGGTCTTATTGAGATAGGTGGGCATACCTATACACATGCAAATCTATCCAAACTAGATGCTATGAGTACACACTACGAAATATGCAAATCCAAAGAGAATTTAGAAGAGCTATTTGGTATCGATATAACAAGTTTTGCTTATCCGTTTGGTATCTATTTGCAATCAGACAAACAGGTTGTAGAGGCTTGTGGCTATACACATGCACTCACTACCAAAGCAGGTATAGCCAATCTAAAAGTGTGTGATGCTTATGAGATACCTCGTATTACCGTCAGTGGCAAAGATACACTATTTGTATTTAAGCTCAAGATAAAAACAGGCAAAAGAGGAGTTAAGAAGTGAAAGTATGTTTGGTAATGGCAGGAGATGAAGAGGGGGGATTAGAAAAACATTTTGTAGAATTAAGTAATCGGTTGAGTAAACATATGCATGTATCTGTCATCGCCCATCCAAAATACAAAGATAGATTTGTAGATACTGCATCATTTTATGCCATAGATTTATCCAAAAGTCGCAAAAATGTATGGATTTTATTCAAATTGTACTATACAATCAAATCTATCAATCCAGATATTGTACATGCTCATGCCAATAAAGCAGTCTCTATGATAGCAACCATAAAGCCATTTTTGCCAAGCAGTATCAAAACCATAGCTTCACTCCATAGCCAAAAGAGAAATGTATCATCTTATGAAAAGTTTGATTATGTCATAGGGGTATCCAAGAGAGTGTTAGAGTCACTAAAGCTGGATGCAAAGCGTGTAGTGTATAATGGTGTCTCATCAAATTATCAACATATATCACCAATAGATATGAGTAAATTTTTTGAAACTAATTTGGGATTTTGTATATGTAGTGTAGGACGCTTAGAAGAGGTCAAAAATTTTGCATTACTTATAGATGCATGTATTGATGCTAAAGTTAACTTAGTTCTTGTTGGTGATGGAAGTTTGTATGATACACTACAAAAACAGATCAATTCAAAACAAGCAAATAGCACTATTAAGCTTTTGGGGTATAGGGATGATAGTGTATCTATTATCGCAAGTGCAGATGTGTTTGTCATATCTTCGCACAGAGAGGGAATGCCTTATGTGTTGATAGAGTCTTTATTATCTAAAGTACCTGTTATCTCTACAGATGTATCGGATATGAAATATATTTTACCAACAGAGTTTGTTGTGCCAGTTGATGATAAAGAGGTACTTACAAATGCTATCATAGAACTTAAAAATAACTATACAGAAAAACTAAACCAATACAAAAACAGCTTTGAGTTTGCCAAAAAACACTTTAGTCAAGATGCTATGATTGAGGGTGTTATGTCAGTATATGATGAGGTGATGAGTAGATGAAAATAATGATTTTAAGTTTAATTAGGGAGTATTGAAGTAGATGGCACAGATACTAGCATTGGGTGATTGTAATATGTCTACTGATGTAGGAGATATGAAAGCTATTTTGCCTTCAGAGTATGTCGTTGAGGTTGGGGATGAGACAGAACTCTCAGAGAAGATCAGAACCGTTCAAAAGCACTATGCTGATGTACTAGGAATATATCAGACTTCTTTTGCCAAGGCAAAAAAATATTTTACATTGGATGTAATGGTGCACGAGATACTGAAAATTTATAAAGAGGTAGTGTCCGGATGAAAAAAGTGTTGATACTCAGTGATAAAAAAGTAGGACATTTTAACCAAACTTTAGCCATATCTAATGCATTAAATCAAATAGAGCATACCCAAACAACTACTGTGACTATCAAGATCAAAAAGGTGGCTAAATACCTCTTAAGGTTTTTACTTAATCATGCATTTGGCAGAGCACTTTTAAAACACAAAAAGAGTCTCTCTTTGATGAGATTTTTTTATGATATAGATAGAGTGATAAATCCATCTGATATCATTATCTCTTCAGGCAAGGATACTTCACTGCTAAATGCATGGCTCTCACTGGTATATCAGAGCTGTTCGATTTATATCGGACATCCTAAAAAGTTAGACAACAGACTCTTTACAGCCATATTGACAGTACTTGATCTTGAATTTGACAATCAGATCATTTTAGATGTAGCCCCAACACTGCCTTATAGTGGTGATCTTGATGCTTTCTGCAAAGCCCATCAATTAGAGCGAAATAGACGCTACTATGCACTGTTGATAGGTGGTGACGGTTCAGGTTATCACTATTGCGAAGAGGAGATCGATGCTCTGATCTCTTTTGTCAACCGTACAGCTTCAGAGATTGACTGGTTGGTGACAACATCACGCCGTACACCAGTGCTATTTGAACAGAAGATGAAACAGCAGATGAAAACAGCAATGTTTGTAGACTATCATACGACTCCCCAAAAGGTTGTAGGTGCATTTTTAAAGCTTAGTGAAGTAGTCTTTGTGACTGAAGAGAGTGCCTCTATGGTGAGTGAAGCAGTAGCATCTCAAAAACCGGTGGTGACGTTAGCTCCGGAAACACAAAATCCGGAGAAGAACTATAAGAAGATACTAAAAAAGTTTGAAGATAGCTTACGGATAAAAAGAGTAAAAATGAGGGAAAGCGAAAATCTAGAAATAGATGTACAACAGTTAAGCGTCTTATCAAATGATATGTATGAAGAACTTGCCAAACACTTAAAATCCTGTTTAGTATACGAGAAGAAGTAATGGAAGACTTTAGAAAAAACTTTTTTATAGTGAGGACACCACTCCAACTTTTAAATGCTACAGAAGCAAGAAACAGATTTCATCCAAAAGATGAAAATATTCTTTTATGTATTTACCGTAAAAAAATAGATGAACGACTTATGCAAAATATTATTGATGATCAATGGAGTCATATATACTGGTTTCACCTAACCTCATTAAGTCGGGCATTTTATCCTATAATGCTGTATCCTTTTATTCGGAAGATTGGAGAAGTAACGACTATATATATAGGTTTATTTGGGAATGTGATCTCACATTTGGTAAACAGTGTTATACATAAAGAGGTCATTATTTTTGATGATGGCAATGAGATTATCAAAATTGCCCATGCTATAAAAAAGAAAAAGATCAAAGAGAGTAGAATAAGTCATAGGGTTTTTGGAAAAAAGACAGATAATAGTTTTGTATATCATACTAAATTCTTTTCGATTTATGATCTTTCATCCTATATATCACCAAATAAAGTGATACAAAATGACTATAGAGCATTTAAAAATAAAATGTGTACTTTTCATGAGACGGATGATAGGGTTTATTTTATTGGTTCTCATTTAGTATCAAACTATTTAGAGAAAAAAATATTTCAAAAATGGATGAAAAGTATAGAAACATATTTTTCAGGAAGATCGATCATTTATATTTTACACCGTTATGAAAATGCTGAAATTTTACATGAAATTGGAATAGAGACAATACGTTTTGATAACATCATAGAGTTTCAATTTATGAAGGACAGAATAAAACCGGCAATGGTTGTTTCACTCCGTTCAACTGCTTTAGATACATTAAAAATACTTTATGATACGAATGTATCGATCATAAAGATACCATTATGTGAATTTAAACAGGAGAAACAAAAAGAGATGGAAGAACTATATCATTATTATTCAGATAAGGGTATCTCTGTAATCTCATTAAGTCCTGAAGATTTTTAGATATTAGTGTATAATTGATGTAACTAAGTTTTATATGAGGATTAAGGAATGAAAACAGCGGTTCTTTTGAATGATACATCATACGAAAATCATCATGGTTGCAGTATTGTTGTTGATAATATAAAAGAAAATTTAAGACAAAAAGATATTAAGTTACTAGCAACGAATCCTATTGGAAAGAATTGGCAAAAGAATGTAGATTTTATGAAAGCACTAGAGGCATGCGATATAGTACTTGTCAATGCAGAGGGTACAATACATCATAATAGTACTTATGGATTAAATTTATTAAAAATTGTTGATGCTGTACAAAAAAAACCGACGGTACTGATGAATATGACTTATCAGAGTAATTCTAATTTGTATGTTTCTCTGATAAAGCAGTTCTCAAAAGTATATGTAAGGGAAAGTATAAGTCAGGATGAATTGTATCAAGCCGGTATAGAAGCTGATGTTGTTCCTGATATGACATTTTATAGAACCTATCCAACGGTTAAAGAACGAACGGATGAGATTTTTGTAACAGATAGTCATGATATTAAAAAATCAGAACAGCTTTATGTGCTTGCCCAAAAAATGAATTGGAAATTTTTCCCTATTTTATCACCCTTTACAAAAGTAGCTACCCTCAAAGGGATAAGTAAAAGCATTAAATATGGTTTTTTTCAAAGATATGGTAGTGCCATATCACATTTTCTGCCAATCAAATATGCATATATGAGATATACAAATGTTTTAGATGAATGTACCTATTTGTCGCAAATGAGAAGTGCAAAATGTTTGATAACTGCACGTTTTCATGCATTATGTTTTGCTATACAAACACAAACACCTTTTATAGCATTGTCTTCAAATACCCATAAAGTAGAAGGACTATTGAAAGATATAGGACTAGATAGTAAAAAAATAATAAATTGGGATCATTTAGATACTATAAAAGATGTTGAATGTACGTTGACTTCTTTAGAACTTGAAAAAATAAATCACTATATAGATCAAGCAAAAGTAAAAATTGATCAAATGTTTAATGAGATTGATTCTCTTATTTTAGAAAATTGAATAAGGAAACCCTGACTTGAAATAGCTATTTACCTATTTCCCCCCTATCTTCTATCGTATGCACATAGCCAAGGTCTTTATTTATGATCCCGTCACGATCAAGAAAAAGGGCTTTTTGCTTTTTTTGCATTGCTATATCTACTTTTTGATTGCCGGATAAAGGATATTCTTTTCTTGATTATATACTTCACTTTTGATATCAAACAATCCCATCAAAGTATGCGCAAGGTTGTCATGAGAGAACTTTTTATCAGATAGATCAAAACTGCTTTTTCCAGTTTTTTAGGCTTACTGGTAAAACTTCATATTGACTGGTAATCTCATTGATTGTATTCTCAGCTTCGAAAACTTCTAAAAACAACTTGGCTTTAAAGTCTGCATTATAACTAAGCTTTTAACTCTTTTTTATACAAAATATACTTCTTGTTTTGTAAGTGTTGCAATCATACTGGATTGACACTAAAAACTAAGTTTCAATCCACCATAAAAACTGTTATTGAATGTTTGGTCATGAGTATCATACTCTGTACCAATGTTACGATATCCAGTAAACAAATGTATGTTTGAGATAACTTCCATATCTGCTTCAAATTTGAGTTCCGAGTATGTTTCCCCATCTCTGAAGGTTAAAACTGATGGTGCATAGGCAAAACTTGCCATGAGTGATGTTGTTGGTATACTATCATTAAGAGGAAGTGCATAAGCTGCTTTTGCCATAAGCGGGAATGCCATAAAATCACTTGCTAAGACACCTTTGAGCCCAAATGCAAGTGTGAGACCTTCTACACCTTGTAGTGTATTTTGTCCACTGAAGCCTACAGTAGTCATATTGTCACCATCAGTATGAAGGTAACTGGCATCTAAAATATAGGTAGTCCCATCTGCATAATTTGTTAAAGTATTTAGATTTACCGAGCCAAGTATCTCTATATCTTCACTGTTGATGTCTATACCTATACGGTTTTCTGCAGTAAGTGTTCCTGTAAGTAAAAGAGTGGTTAATAATAGTTTTTTCATAGTCATAGAATCTCCTTTGATATTTATTCATATAATGATAACATAAATTTGTTGTAACTTACACATAGATTAGAGATATTTTTTAATCCGCGGGCATATAATTTTTTTTTCTTTCATGTTCTTTTTTCTTTTTTCTTTCATGTTCTTTTTTCTTTTTATCCATCATAGCAGCGTCTCTAAGATCTTCTTCATTGTCATAACGTGCAGCATCGATGAACTTGGACTGGTCATCAAATTGACCTGTTTTGACACCCCAAAGCAGGGCGATGAGACCTAAAGCGCCCAGGAAAGTAGAGACAGCTAACATTAAGATAACTACATTTTCACTCATTGTTTTTTTATCCCTTTCTCATTTTCATCTTTAAATTTTAACATTTTTATCCTCATCGAGTTCCCTACTACCACTAGTGAACTTAAACTCATAGAGAGTGCAGCTATTAGAGGATTGACAAATCCCATCACGGCAAGTGGTACAGCGATAACATTATATAACAAAGAGAAACCTAAATTTTCTTTTACAGCTCTAAAAGTACGTCTTGAGATCTTATACGCTTCATAGATACTTTGTGGTTTTTCGTCTAAAAGTACAACATCACTTACATTAATTGCAACATCCGCTCCCTGTCCCATAGCAATGGCGATGTTGGAGCTGGCAAGCGCAATAGCATCATTGATCCCGTCTCCTACCATCACAACGACATCTCCATTGCCTTGAAATGTTTTGATAAGGGATGATTTCTCTTGTGGGAGAAGTTTGGCATGCACATCATCTATTCCCACGGCTCTGGCTACTTTAAGAGCACTTTGTTCATGGTCCCCTGTAAGCATCACCACTTTGATCCCCAATGCCTGTATCTGAGTTATAGCTTCTTTGGCTCCATTCCGGATGGTATCAGTGAGTTCAAAGCGTGCGACGAGTCTGTTGTCTATGGCAAAAAAGAAGAGAGAATTCTCTGAACTGTCATCTATTTGGATGCCTGAAGCTTTAAGCAGAGCCGTATTGCCTCCTAAAAGTTTCCCCCCTTGATATCTGGCTTCTATCCCCTTGGCTTCTATACTTTTTATTTCTTCAAGAGGAAGAGGATCAAGCACATCATACGTTTTTTGGAGGTAAGACGCAATACCTTTCGAAACAGGGTGGTTTGAGGTATTTACAAGTGCTAAAAGCAAAGCAGGATCAAAGCCCTCAAATAATTCAGATTTTACTACAGAAGGTTTCCCTTCAGTAATGGTGCCTGTTTTATCTAAGGCAAGAAGGTTACTCTTTGCCATAGTTTCAAGAAAAGTAGCTTCTTTAAACAGTATCCCTCTTTTGGCTGCGATGGAGATGCCTACCAGTGTTGCCATAGGGGTTGCAAGTCCCAATGCACAAGGACAGGCAATGACGATTACAGAGATACCTACGATAAGTGCCATCTCAAAATTTCCATTCCACAGATACCATCCTGCAAAAGTAAGTAAGGCGATAATCAAAATAATGCTGGAGAAATATCCTGAAATAGTATTGGCAAGTTGTTCGATGTGTGGTTTTTTTGTAATAGACTCTTCAAGCAGATTAACGATAGAAGTAAGGAGAGAGTGTGAAGCATCTTTGCTGGCTTCATAATGTACTACTGAATCTAAACAGATAGACCCACTGAGTATCTCATCCCCTTTTTGTTTGTATACGGGTTCGTTCTCTCCCGTAAGGGAACTCTCATCAAAGCTTCCCTGTCCTGATGTGACAACGCCATCGATCACCACTTTTTCTCCGGGTTTCAGTTCGATGATGTCACCCACTTTGACATTTTCAACACTGACTAAAGATTTGATGCCCTCTTTGAGTGTGGTTACTTCTGTCGGGGTGCTTCCCATAATACCATCCAGTGTATCCACAGCATGTTTTTTGCTGAGTACCTCCAGGTATTTTCCTACCAAGACAAAAGTAATGATCATTACTACAGAATCAAAATAGACTTCTCCTCTTTGTGTAACCATAGCATAAATAGAGTAGATGTAAGCAGAAACAGCTCCTGAGGATACAAGAGTATCCATGTTGACGATATGGTTTTTAAAGCCATAGTAGGCACCTCGAAAGAAGATCCATCCACTGTAGAAGAGTACAGGGGTAGCCAAGATGAACTCGGCTACATTAAGGATGTCTTTAAAGCCTTGTTGCATTCCTGTAAAATAGCCTGCATAGTGGGCGATGGCGATCCACATAATGTTCATCGTACCAAATACACCTACAAGAATACGTGAATAGTATTCTTTTTTGGTTTTGTTGGCTCTCTCTTCCTGTAGAGTAGGGTCATACGGGTAGGCATTGTATCCGATGGAGCGGATGGTCTCTATGATCTTTGAAAGTTTTATCTCTTCCGGATCCCAAATGACTCTGGCTTTGTTGTTGGTGTAATTGATGCTTGCTTCTATAATGCCATCTGTTTTATGGAGTACTTTTTCATTGAGCCAAACACATGCTGAACAGTGAATACCTTCTATGATGAGGTTGATCTCGCACAAGCCGTCTTCGTAAGTAGTGATATATTTGTTCTTAAATCCCTCTAGGTCAAATTTCCCTAAGTCATCAGTGCTTTGTGTGGCAGGTTGAAGAGGGGTATCACCTAGTTTATCATAAAAAGTATCCAGTCCTTCGCTCTCAAGAAGGTGATAGACCCCCTGGCATCCTTTACAGCAGAAAAAAAGTTTTTTATTATTTTGCTCTTCTGTAATCATGACTGATTCATCAAACTTGAGATTACAATGGGTACAAGCTATCTCTGCCAAATATGCTTCCTTTATATAAATCTTTTGAGCACCAAGCTGCATGAGCTCTCTGCTGAAGAGGATGTAGTGTCAGCCGTAGTATATGGAGCTTTGCTCTCTATGCGTTAAATAACGATATATTATCTAAATATGGGTAAAATTTCGCATGGAAAATATACTTTTACTTACATCTGTTTTAATAATGTTGGAACTTTTTGAAGCTTTTATGCAACGTGCCAGTACATTGTACGAGGTGATGGAAAAACTTTATGGATGGTATTCTAAAAGTATTTTCTTCTTTTTTTTAATACACCCAGCCTTTTATTTCATTCTTTTTGTAATAATCGCAACAGATAGTTTGAATATCTATATGATCCTGATCTTGACACTTAAAGTATTTGATATATTTTATAAAATTGAACTTATTAAAAAGATATTTATCCAGAAAAACATCCCACATGATCTGGCAGTGATGTTAGAGTGGAAAATTCCCTCATGGTTCTTTCTCCTGGGTATCGGGCTTTATCCGCTTTTACTTTTTTATGCGTTGAGTTATTAACGCTTTTATCACTGTATAAAATATTTGAGCTATTTAATTGTATTATGATCACGTCATTCTGAATGTATTGCATAATCCGGGATAAACAAAGTAATAAGAGGTGGGAAAGCCCTTAAACACACCCCTGATCTATCATTGAATCAGCTACTTTTCTGAAGCCGGCGATGTTTGCACCGGCTATCAAATCACCTTCTCGACCAAATTCTTTTGAGGTTTCATAGGCAGTCTCAAAGATGTTACGCATGATCTGACGAAGCTTGATGTCTACTTCTTCAAAAGTCCATTTTGCCATACTTGCATTTTGGCTCATTTCCAGTTGACTGGTGGTGACACCTCCCGCATTGGCTGCTTTTCCCGGACCAAACAATACATTGTGTTCTCTCAGATAGATCATTGCTTCAGGAGTGGTTGGCATATTGGCGCCTTCATTAACCAGTATGCAGCCATTGGCAACCAATACTTTGGCATCTTCAAGATTCAGTTCGTTTTGTGTAGCACTTGGGAATGCGATATCGCAAGGAATATCCCATGTCATGTGGCGTCCTTCCGGATAGTGACTGATAGGGGTATAAACAGCGTCAGGATGTACCTGTGCATAAACTTCAAGAGATTGGTGGTTTATCTCTTTAATAGCTTTGAGTGAATTAAGGTCAATGCCATTCTCATGGTAAATAGTTCCTTTACTGTCACTGCATGCTACAGGAATGGCTCCCATATCATAAAGTTTTTCTATCGTGTAGATGGCAACATTTCCGGAACCGGACACGCAGCAGATCTTACCTTGTAAATCTTGTTCATATTTATTTAAAATATTTTCTGCAAAGTAAACTGAACCATACCCTGTAGCTTCTTTTCGTGTGTTGGAACCACCCCAGTTAATACTTTTTCCTGTAAGAACTCCTTCAAATTTTCCTGTAAGTTTTTTGTATTGTCCAAAAAGATATCCTATCTCTCTTGCACTTACACCGATATCACCCGCAGGTACATCTTTCGTTTCACCAATGTGTTGATAGAGTTCAGACATAAATGCTTGACAGAAACGCATGATCTCATTGTCACTTTTACCTTTAGGGTCAAAGTTGCTTCCTCCTTTGGCTCCTCCTATTTGCAGTCCGGTGAGTGCATTTTTAAAGATCTGTTCAAATCCTAAAAATTTGATGATCCCTAAATTGACAGAAGGGTGGAATCGAAGACCGCCTTTGTAGGGCCCAATGGCAGAATTGAACTGAACTCTATACCCCAGGTTTGTTTGGATCTTTCCATTATCATCAAGCCAGTTAACACGAAAAATAATTGTTCGTTCAGGTACTGTGATACGTTCTAAAATATTAAAAGCATCATATTTTTCATCTTCTTCCAGCAAGGGAACCAGAGAGTAGAGTACTTCATGCACGGCTTGATAAAACTCCTCTTGTCCCGGGCTGGACTCTTTGATATTGTTTAAAACTTTTTTAATATGTGCTTCAGTTGACATCTATCATTCCTAAAATATAAATTTTATAAGCATTATATGCTTTATTGGGTTAAATTTGACATTTCAGCCAAAAAGGATTATAATAGCATCACTACACAGAAGCTAATAATAGCTATTGTATATCTCCATTTTATATTCATATTTAAAAATAAGAGGAATCATGAGCGACAACAAAAAATCTAACGGTACCCATGCCAGCAGAAAACACAGAACACATGTACCCGTAGACGGTTACAAAATTGAAAATCTTCAGAAACTTCCACTTACCGAACTTGTTACTATTGCTAAAGAAGTGAAAGTTGAAAATCCAAATGAATTTCAACGTAAAGATCTGATTTTTGAAATTTTAAAATCACAAGTCAGTCAGGGTGGATTCATCCTTTACACAGGTATTCTTGAAGTGATGAATGATGGCTATGGTTTTTTACGCTCTATCGATGGAAACTTCGCAAACTCTAGCAACGATACGTATGTAAGCGGTACGCAGATCAAACGTTTTGCACTGAGAAACGGTGACGTTGTTACAGGACAGGTACGCCCTCCCAAAGACCAAGAGAAGTATTATGCACTTCTTAAAATAGAAGCCATCAACTATGTGGCTCCGGAGAAATCTAAACAGAGACCACTTTTTGATAACCTTACACCACTTTATGCAAGTGAGCAACTCAAACTTGAGTATAATCCTATGAAAATGACAGGTCGTGTACTTGATCTTTTTACACCTATAGGCAAGGGACAAAGAGCTTTGATCGTTGCACCTCCAAGAACGGGTAAAACAGAGCTTCTGAAAGAACTTGCACACGGCATTACATATAATAATCCAGATGCTTCACTCATGGTACTGCTTGTAGATGAAAGACCGGAAGAGGTTACCGATATGCAACGTTCAGTCAAAGGTGAAGTCTATGCATCAACATTTGACTTGCCTGCACAAAATCATGTGCGTACAGCAGAAATGGTTATAGAGAAAGCCAAAAGACGTGTAGAGATGGGTAAAGATGTTGTTATCTTGCTTGATTCTATTACAAGACTTGCACGTGCATATAACACGGTAACACCAAGTTCAGGTAAAGTACTGTCAGGTGGTGTAGATGCCAATGCACTTCATAAACCAAAACGTTTCTTCGGTGCAGCCAGAAACATAGAAGAAGGTGGATCTTTAACTATTATTGCTACAGCACTTATAGACACTGGAAGCCGTATGGATGAAGTTATTTTTGAAGAGTTTAAAGGTACAGGTAACTCAGAAGTAGTACTCAGCCGTCACGTGTCTGAAAGACGTATTTATCCTGCGATAGATGTAACAAAGTCTGGTACAAGAAAAGAAGAACTCATGGTAGATCCGGAAACACTTCAAAAAGTGTGGGCACTTAGAAATGCAATGCAAAACATGGAAGAGGTAGAAGGTCTTAAATTCCTCTTCTCTAAAATGATGAAAACAAAAAGCAATGAAGAGTTCCTCTCTATGATGAATGAAGGGGCATAATCATATCAACTTTTTTGATATGAAGTGAAGAATGAAAGTTTTGAGGAATAAATAGACAATGATACATGAAAATCACTCTTCACTCCTTTATAGAGTTTTTCTATGAAAATTGGTATCTTTGATTCAGGTTTGGGTGGCTTGACTGTAGTTCAAGCTATGATAAAATCTGTCAAAGGTGCAGAAATTTTTTATATTGCCGACACTAAAAATGCACCGTATGGGGAGAAAACACCAGAGCAGATCTTACAATATTCTCTTGATATTACCCAATATCTTATTGATCTGCATCAGATAGATGCACTTATTGTTGCATGTAATACAGCAACTTCTGCAGCCATACAGCATTTAAGAATATGTTATCCCTCACTTATAGTGATAGGTACAGAACCAGGTATTAAACCTGCCATTGAATTGACCACTACGGGCAAGGTAGGGGTACTTGCTACCCCTGCAACACTGAAAGGGGATAAGTATCAACAACTTACTGATAGTTTATCCAGTCAAAAAGATGTTGTACTTTTTGAACAAGCGTGTCCCGGATTGGTGGAACAGATCGAAAAAGGTGAGATACATAGTCATAGTACTAAAATGATGTTAGAGATGTGGCTGGCGCCTATGCGGGAAAATAGTGTAGACACTATAGTATTGGGTTGTACACATTACCCTTTAGTAGGTGAAGTGATCGAAAAAGTGATGCAAAGAGATCTCAACCTTATTCATACAGGAGAAGCTATAGCAAAACGTTTACTTACTTTAGGTCAAGAAAAAGGACATGTTAACCATGGTGATCTAAAGATTACTCTCTATAGTACAGATGCTATTAATAAGAAAATTGTCAGTTATATTCTTGAAGAACATACAGAAGTAAAACAGATAGCTATTCAGAAATAAAACACAATACACTTCCATTTAATTATTCATGATAATCTAAAATTCATATATATATTACAAATACTCTATTTTATACAATCAATATTATTAATTTAAGAATGATATAATATTTATATATGGTTATACTGTATTGAAAAAAGCCTAAGTTGCTGTGAAGCAAGGTCGGAAAGTCCTGAGTCTCTAAAATAAAGTAGAGAGATCGTCAAACTGCCAATAGATGTATAAGTGTTTATCATTATGATAACTCTTAGAGGCTATATTATCATATGGAATCATACAATGATGTAGATGTGAAGGTAGACCCAACAAAAGCAAATAATGTCAACAAGGTACAGGTTAGATCTGAATTGGAAAATGATGAGATAAGTTCAGCAGTCGGTGATACAGATAAATCCAATTATGTAAATAGTTTGGAAAATTATGTAAATAAAGAAAAAGAAGAAAAAGAAGAAAAAGAAGAAGATGATCAAGTAAAACTCGATCAGGAAGAGATCGTCGATGAAGTAGGCAATGCGATCGATGCAGCCTTACAGTAGTCCTATCGCATCTTTCACTTTCTCCATTTTGGCATTGGCTATACTTCTGGCTTTTTTGGCACCCTGTGCCAAGATGTCATGTACCTCATCTATATGGTTGAGGTAATAGGCTCTTTTTTCTCTAGCTTCACTGAACTCTTCCCAGATAAGCTCTTTAAGATACTTCTTGAAGTGGCCATACCCTTCTTTACCACTTTTGTAGCGCTCTTGTAGTTCGAGTTTTTTCTCATCATCTAAAAAAAGCGCGGCCAAATTATAAATGTTACACCCCTCATACTCCAAAGGTTCGCCTAGAGGTGTAGAGGAAGAGATGATCTTGTTACATCTTTTTTGCAGTGGTTTTTCATCCATAAAGAGGTCGATGGCATTGTCATAACTCTTACTCATCTTTTGCCCATCTATCCCAGGAATGGTGGCAACATGCTCTTGCACGATGTGTTCCGGAAGTGTAAATATCTCTCCATATTCGTTGTTGAACTTTGTAGCAATGTCGCGTGTCATCTCTACATGTTGGATCTGATCTTTTCCTACAGGTACTTTTTGGGTATCCAACATCAAAATGTCAGCAGCCATAAGTACAGGGTAAGAGAAAAGAGCATGGTTGGCTGAGATGCCTTTAGCTACTTTGTCTTTGTAGCTATGTGCACGCTCAAGCAAGCCCATAGGTGTAAATTTAGAGAGTATCCAGTAGAGTTCAAGCACTTCAGGTACATGACTCTGTACCCAGAATGTTGTTTTCTCAGGGTCAAGTCCAAGTGACAAATAATCTACAGCAGCATCAATGGTATATTGTTTCAGTGTAGCAGCATCTTTAGAGGTTGTAAGTGAGTGATAGTTGGCGATAAACGTAAAAAGCTCATGCTCTTCTTGAAGTTCTATCATCGGTTTCATCGCCCCAAAATAGTTCCCTATATGAAGTTTACCAGAAGCTTGAATTCCTGTAAGTACACGCATGTTATATCCTAAAATAATTTTAGGAGATTATATCAAAGTAGTGGTAAGAGTTAAGGTAGTTGGTGTTTTTGTTTCGTAGTTACAAACGACAAACTATTGTCGTTTGCTTAACGCTACTCATCCTCGTCAAATCGTTCGCCTCGTTTACGAGCTACGATGTCCAAAGGTACACCTTCAAAGTCAAATTTACTTCTTAGGTAGTTGGCCAAGTAGCGTTTGTAAGAGAAGTGTATGCCGTCTGGCCTGTTGGAGATAAGGGCGATTTTTGGTGGTTTTGTCTCATACTGCGTGGCGAACTTTATCTTGACAACAGCACCGTTATACGAAGGAACATGGTGTCTAGTCATTGCCTCACGCAATACATCATTGAGCTTTGATGTTGGAATACGTTGTTTGTATCGTCCATAAATGGCTACGATCTGGTCAAGTATCTTGTTTACACGCATCCCTGTTTTTGCAGAGATAGTAATGAGTGGTGCGTAATGTAAGAACTTGAGTTCATCACGTATGTCCTCTACCATCTTTTCATAGGTTTTATCTTCTCTTATATCCCATTTATTGATCACGATAAGACAAGCAAGCCGGTGTTTCTCTATAAGCCCGGCGACACGTTCATCCAGTTCGGTGACCCCTACAGTTGCATCTATCATGAGTAGAACAAGGTTGGCTTTTTCCAGCATCGCAGTAGTACGTCCAAGCGCATACTTTTCGATACCTACTATCTTACTTCTTCTTCTGATACCTGCAGTGTCGATGAAGGTGATCTCATGTCCATCATGTTCTATCATCTCATCGATAGGATCTATGGTCGTTCCTGCTACATCTGAAACAACAGAACGCTCTTCACCCAATAGTGCGTTAAGCAGTGAGCTCTTACCTGTGTTGACACGCCCGATGATGGCAACTCTTATTTGATTGTCTACCTCTTCTACTGTAGAGTTGATGTCACGGACTATCTCATCAAAGGGGTCTGCTTCCGTATCTTCTGTGAGTTCAAGTTCCGGAGTCTCTTCTTTTTCCGGGATATACTGTTCAAGCCATGCATAGAAGTCATTGAAGTATCTGTTATGACTCACCGACATAGGGAAGGTAGCATCTGCACCAAACTCTAAAAACTCCCAATAACGTTCTTCCTCTTTATCATTATCTATTTTATTAACTACGAGTGCAAGAGGCTTGTTTAGTGCTTGTAGTTTGTAGAATAGTTCTCTATCTTCTTCATTCGGCAGTGTTTTACCATCTACCATATAGATAATGATATCTGCTGTTTCAGCAGCTCTAAGTGAAAAATCTGCTACTTTTGAAAAGAGTTCAGAAGAGTAATCTATCCCCCCTGTATCAATGATTTCAAAATCACGATTACCAGAGATGGTCACGATACGTTTCTTCACATCTCTAGTGGTTCCGGATACATCTGAAGTGATGGCATCTCTCTGTCTTGCCAAACGGTTAAAGAGTGAACTCTTCCCGACGTTTGGTCGTCCTAATATGGCTACTTTTTTTAGTTCTGGCATAAATATATTCTTTCAATTCTTGTTCTTAGCCCGGAAGAGGTTGAACAAGGAGTTTTATTGATGAAATTATAGCAGAATTAGGCGTAGGTTTGGTTTTAGCAAATGTTTTAAAATATACAAATCAAAATTTGATGTCTGGTGGAACCGAACTTATGAATCAAGAGTTAACTTTTAGCCGGTAAACTCTCAACATAAATAGACTGTGACGGAAAAGCAAATGATGACCCGTTCTCTTCAATGATCTTCATGATATTCAGATTGATCTCTTCTAAAATATGTAAATATCTTTCCCAATTGGAAGTATTGGTGAAGGTATAAATAAAAATATTGAGCGAGCTGTCTCCAAATGCATCAAAGTTAACCATAAGGCTGTCTTTCTGGGAGATGCCTTCATGCTCTCGAAGCATCTCTTTGATCTCTTTGATGATCTGGGATATTTGGGAGCTTGATGTCCCATACGTCAGCCCTATATGCATTTTGATCCGTCTGATACCCCTTCTTGAAAAGTTCTCTATGGGATGATTTGCTACGATCTGGTTGGGGACAGTAATAAGGGATTTCTGAAAAGAGCGGATCTTGGTCGTTCTCATACCGATATCTTCTACAACTCCCTCAACGCCATTCACTTTGATCCATTCTCCTATACGTATGGATTTATCTGCCAGGATCGCAAAAGAACCAAAGAGATTTGAAGCAGTATCTTTTGCAGCAAGAGCAAATGCCAGACCACCCAGTCCTAAAGAGGCGATAAGTGCAGTGACGTTGATCCCCCATACTTGAAGCATGGCTCCCAGTCCTACACCGGCGATCAGAAATTTAATGATCCTGAGAATAAAGTCCCCCATCTCTTTGGAAAGATCAGTATTCAATTTTCCGGTTACACTATAAACAAGTCCGCGTAAAGCTTCTACAATGGCAAGTATCATCCAAAACAGATCAAAAACCACAAGTGTATTGAGTATGTTTTTAATGATCTGGGTCTCTTTGAATATGAGTAAGAAAAAGAGATGCAGCGCAAGTATGATAAAAGCGAAACGTAAAGGTTCTTTGATGGATGATATGATCCTGTCATCATAAAAAGTAGTAGTATTTTTAGCCAGCTGTTGTATGAATACCATCACTATTTTGGTAAAGAGTTTTCGTAAAACCAAAATAAACAGAAAAACAACAATGGCCAGAACAAAATTGGCAAGAGGGATATCAAGAAAAGTCTGTTGAAAAAATTCGCCGTATTTGGATGTATAGACAGGAGTGAGCCAGTTTTGTACGGTTTGTGCAAATCCCATATCCAAAGTTTCAATAACATCTAAAGCTTTTGTTGCATTTTCTTCAAGTGATTGTGTTGTTGCCATGTTTTTATGATCCTTCACGTTTTATCCACATAATTATAGTAGAATTTGGTTCAAACTATAAGATTGGAGTGAAGTGAATGAAAAAAAGGTTTATCATTTTATGGATATTGATACTCTTCTCATCAATTGTAAATGCAAAAGTATTGGATGTAAAGTATAAAGTGAGCTTTGGGTTGTTCGGGCAAATGGGGGTTGCTGAGGCTCATTTGGAGACAAAAGGCAACAGGTATACGATAGATATAGGTATGAAAGCAACAGGATTGGCAAAAACACTCAGTAAAAATAGAAAAGAGAGACATATCAGTAAGGGACATATAGTCAACGGTATGTATATTTCAGATACCTATAAAGTGATCAAGACATATGGCGAAAAATATGTTGAGAAGATCTATCATATCGACCATCAGAAAAAGAGAGTTACAAAAGATTATTTGAAAAAGAAGCGAGACAAAATAACAGGAGAAGAGCATACCGTATTGGATTTTTATAGTAAAAATGACCTGTTGACACTTTATTTCAACCTTTCTAAAATGATCAAAGATAAATCCAAGGCAGGTTTCTATAAATTTTCTGCTGTAGGGGCAGAACGTCAAAATGGTTTGGTGGAAGTACATATTCCTTCTGTCAGTGCAGTTAAGATATATGAGAAGACTTTAGGAGAAGGTGATTACTGGTATATGACCGCGATCATCTACCAAAAGATATTTTCAAGCAACAAAGGAGAACTGATGCTGGCTGTAGGCAAAGACGGTATTACCCAAAAAGCTGTACTGAAAGATCTTATTATGTTTGGAGACCTGGTAGCAGAGCGGATCAACCAGGTCTTTTGATCATATATCCCATATTTCTGATATTGATGATGATATCTTCTTTTAGTGTTTTTTTTAGACGGTTTATTTCTGCTCTGATGGTTGGAATCTCAACATCAAGATTATCCCAGGCGTACTCTTGAAAAAGTGCGTAGTTAACTACACGATTTCGGTTCTTTGCAAGAAGGGTAAGGATCTTTAAATGTCTTTCTGACAAAACTTGGACTTCTCCGTTAAACCTGAGTGTAGACGACTCCATATCTAAGCTATAGCTCTTTGATAATCTTAAGTGTGAATGAGGGATATAGTTTGATTGAAGTATTTTATCTATCCTGATGGCCAACTCTTTAAGATGAAATGGTTTCTTGAGGTAATCATGACATCCAAGATTAAAAGCACGGGAAATATCGTCTATATCTATAATGGCTGATATGAAAATAGTAGGGATCTGTATTTTCTCTTCATGTAGCATTTCAAGGAGTGTCAGTCCGTCAATGTTTGGCACATTGATATCTAAGATAAGCAGATCAAAACATGTCTCTTTAAGTGAGTTAAGTACAGAATCTCCGTCTCTAAAGGTTTGAACGGCGTGACCTTTAATGATGAGAAACCTGGTGATCGCCTCACTGAGTAATGGGTCATCCTCAAGTAATAAAATTTTCATTTCGCTCCTTTGTTGAAATAATATTTGAATGAAGTGTTGTTTTTGTCGGATTGAAGTACTATCTTGATATTCTCCTCATCGCATATGGTCTTGACTAGATTTAAACCAAGACCAAGACCATCTTTAATATGGTTTTCCCTGTAGTATGCATTAAAAATTTGTTCCGGATCTTCTATGGTTGTAGAATTGCTGGAAATTTCAAAAATACAATGATCCTCCTTTTCATAGAGTCTTATTTTTATCACCTCAAACTCTTTAGTATATTTTATTGCATTTGTAATGTTATTGTCAATGATACGTTGCAGCTTGGTTTCATTGATGAGAATGGTAGTATGATTGCAATGATTTTTGAATTCAAATGAGAGTTTTGATTGTTTGGCAACGATATCAAAAAACTCTATTCTGCTCTTAACAAAATCTGCCAATACGAGTTCTTGTTTTGGGTAAGTAATTTTATCTTTTTGGGTAAGGTAGCTTAAATCATCATAAATGCCATACATATTTTTAGTAGCAGCTTCAATATTTGAGAGGGCAATATGTTTTCCTGATTCGAGCTCAAAAAGTTCGATATTCGCCATGATGACTGCGAGTGGAGTATTTGTTTCGTGTACCGCATGGCGTAGAAAAAGTTTTTGTGATTTAAGTAGTTCCTGTGAGTACTCTTTCTCTTTTTTTAATTTGTTTTCATAGTCTTGGCGTGATAATCTCATAAGCTTGAGATAAAAAAGATTAAGGACAAATACCAATATACCATAAGGTAGAAAAATAACTACGTTTTCAGTGTCTCTAAAGAGCGCAACCAGACCAAGTGTAAAAGTAAATACAAATCCAATAATGCCAAATAAGTGCATTGCATATTTTTTGAATATGTTTTTAAGCGAAGGGAGAGGAGATCGATACTGTGTCAATGTTTGTCCTTTTTGCTTAATACCTTATAGAATGGTACTATAGTATTTATATTAACTTAATACAAACTAATGCTTCTTTGATTCATTTTATATGTAGATTTAACATAATGTTACTAATTAGAAAATATAATTGCAAATTATAGATAAATTGATTTGATTTTCTATGATGCTATTTTGAGGCTATTTTTCTTAAGTACAATTTGATTATCGATCTTTAAAGGCGATGATTATATCAAACTATTTGGAGGATTTTATGAAGAAAACAATGATGAGTGCTGCGTTGATTGCAGCGATGAGCGTTCCAGCTTTTGCAACGCAATTTATTACGATTGGTACAGGTGGAGTTACCGGTACTTACTACCCGACCGGCGGTGCTATTTGTCGGATGATGAATAAAGAGAGAAAAACAACGGGTATCAGATGTTCCGTAGAGTCAACCGGAGGATCTGTTTACAATGTAAATACGATCAATGCCAATGAACTTGATTTTGGTATTGCTCAGAGTGATACTGCGTATCAAGCATATAACGGTGAAGGAAAATTTAAAGGTAAGGCAATTAAAGGTTTAAGATCTGTATTGGCAATTTATCCTGAGCTTTTAGCATTTGTCGTGACAAAATCATCAGGGATCAAATCTTTAGCAGATGTGAAAGGTAAAAAATTAAATATAGATATTCCTGGTTCCGGTACAAGAATGACTACAGATATCGTACTTGAAGCATTTGGTATCAAACATTCAGACCTGGCACTTGCAAATGAATTAAAATCAAGTGAGGGACCAACGATGTTAAAAGATAACAAAATCGATGGTTATTTTGGTGTATTCGGTCACCCAACGGCAAATATTAAAGATGCTTCAAACTCTGTAGATATTGATCTGGTACCTATTGAAGGAAAACCTATTGATGATTTGGTCAATAAATATTCTTACTATGCAAAAGGTGTGATCTCCGGTTCTTTTTATAAAGGTGTAGAGCATGATACTCCAAGTATTGGTGTAAAAGCAGTACTTGTAACTAAAGACAGCATTGATGATAAAGTAGTTTATACTGTGGCTAAAACCATCCTTGATAACTTTGAAGCATTCAAAAAACTTCATCCTGCATATAAAACGATCACAAAAGAGTCATTACTTGATGGTCTGGCAGTACCACAGCATCCAGGTGCGATCAAAGCATTTAAAGAAGCAGGTCTTTTAAAATAAGGAAGTGCTATGAAAGAAAATCAGCATATAGATGAACAATTCATAGAGAATGAAGAGAAACTAGTAGAAGAGCTTGAAGGGCAAAGAAATCTGAAAGAGGGTTCATGGCAGCATTGGATGATCGCTATTATCGCATTTGCCTGGTCTTTGTACCAGCTTTATGTAGTAGTGGTGCCTACCAATAGCGTATTTGTAAGATCTTTTCACCTGGCATTTGCCTTGGCATTGGTATTTGCAATGTATCCTATGTTTCGAACACCTAAAACTATGAGTAGCATACCTTGGTATAATTTCCCCATAGGTATCGCTGCGGTAATAGGGGCTTTGTATATTTTCATGAACTATGATGCACTCAATGCACGAAGCGGGGCATGGTCACATCTGGATGTTGGTATGGGTATTTTGAGTATTATCTTACTTTTAAAGGCGGCAAGGCGTTCCCTGGGTATGGCTTTACCTGTGATCGCGGGTATCTTTATATTGTATGATTATTTTGGTCAGTATATGCCAGACTTGATCGCACATAAAGGTGCAAGTATTAACAAGATCGTAGGACAGATGTACCTTACTACAGAAGGTATTTTTGGTGTACCACTGGGTGTGAGTGCTTCTTATGTTTTCTTATTTGTACTTTTTGGAGCACTGCTTGAAAGAGCAGGAGCAGGAAAGTATTTTATCGACCTGGCTTATGCACTGCTTGGTAAATACGATGGTGGACCAGCCAAAGCATCTGTTGCAGCATCAGGTATGATGGGGATTATCTCAGGCAGTTCTATTGCCAATACGGTCACAACAGGTACTTTTACGATTCCACTTATGAAAAAACTGGGTTTTCCGGGCTACAAGGCAGCTTCCGTTGAAGTAGCAGCTTCTACCAATGGACAGCTCATGCCTCCTATCATGGGAGCTGCAGCATTCATCATTGCAGAGTTTTTAGGCTTGGCATACACCGATGTGATCATGGCAGCAGCTATACCGGCATTTGTAAGCTATTTTGCACTTTTTTACATTGTGCATTTAGAAGCTAAAAAATTAGGTATCAAAGGAGAAGATCCTTCCAAATTGGCACGTGCATTTGATATCTTTAAAGGCGGGATCCATTATATCGTGCCTATATTTTTCCTCATGTACACGCTTATCATACTTAGACAGTCTCCTCAGATGGCAGCGTTTAATGCCATTTTCTTTATGATGCTTATTATGGTACTTCAACGTCCTGCATATGCATTTTTGGAAAAACGTGCATTAACGCAGGAAGTATGGCTAAGCGGTTTTGTTGATATCGGTCAGGGGATGATCAATGGAGCTAAAAATATGGTGCCTATTGCTATTGCCACAGCGGTTGCCGGTATTGTTGTCGGTTCGGTAACGCTTACAGGTATAGGGCTTATCTTGGCTGAGGTTATCGAAGAGTTATCAGGTGGATATATTATTGCAGTGTTACTTCTTACTGCTGTGGTGTCACTCATTCTTGGTATGGGACTGCCTACAACGGCAAACTATATCGTTATGGCAGCACTTACTGCACCTGTGATCATGTCATTATCAAATGATTTGGGTTATTTGATCCCAGCCATAGCGGCACACCTCTTTGTATTCTATTTTGGGATACTCGCGGATGATACGCCCCCTGTTGGGATGGCGGCTTATGCCGCCGCAGGGATAGCCAAGAGTGATCCCATTAGAACAGGCTTGCAGGGGTTTGCCTATGACATAAGAACAGCCATATTGCCATTTGCGTTCTTCTTCAACAATAAACTCTTGCTCATAGCAGGAGTAGATGCGGCAGATCCAAACAACCCGGCTACATGGCAGTGGATCACAAACCCCGGTGAGATAGGGCTTATTTTTATTACAGCAGCTGCAGGAATGTTCGCATTCTCTTCAGCAACACAAGGTTGGGTATTGACTAAAACAACAGGCGTTGAAAGACTTCTGCTGTTGGCAGTTGTACCCTTTATGCTTATACCAAATATGACCAGTTCATGGCTTGGGATAGGTTCGGAGTACTTATCGTACGCAATAGGTTTTGCACTTTATGGCGTAGTCTATTTTATGCAAAAGAATAAAATTAAAAATTAAAAACAAGGGAGTTAAAATGAAAAAGAGTTTATTACTATCAATAGTGGCATCAACAATGATTATGGCAGGTGGGGATATCGTTCCTGTGGAACCAGTAGTAGAAGCAGCATCAGAAGTAAATACAGGAAGTTTTGGAGATGCTCTTAAAAATGGTAAATTTACAGCGAATATGAGATTGTTCTATATGAATAGAAGCTTTGATGTAGCAGGTACACCGGATGCAGAAGCATTGACTGCAGGTGGGATTGTTAAGTATGAAAGTGGTGACTACTATGGATTCAAATTTGGTTTTGCATACTATGGAAGCCATAAAGTAGGAGATTTCTTTGATAGAACAGATGGAATTGGTACAAGCCTTTTACAATCAAACGGTGATGATATCGCATTCCTGGGAGAAGCATATTTACAATATGATATGAGTAATACTATGTTTAAAATAGGTCGTCAAAGACTTTCTACCCCACTCATGCAGGATCATGATCTTAGACTTTTGCCATCTACGTATGAGGCAGCTATTGTACGCAATAAAGATATCCCAGATACCATGGTAGAAGTAGGATATGTGAAGCGTTATAGTGGATTTGTGTCTAAATTAAGTGATTTTGATGATATAGATTCTAAATGGGGTAAAGATGGTCTTGGATATATTTATCTTAAAAATAAGAGTATTGAGAACCTGACATTGAGAGCCCAATATATTAAATCACTTTCAGATACGGCTGCTGACGGTACTCCTATCGATGTGGAAGATTATAGATATTTTGATCTAAAGTATAACTTGCCATTTGGTGATAAAACATATGTTAAGGCACAGTATGGAGGAAATGCATATGCGAATGCAGATGACTCTACACTGGTTGGAGCAAAAATAGGAACAACGTTATTTGATATGGTTGATGTCGCTGTCCTTTATGATCAAATTTCAGATAACTCATTTAAAGCAGTTGAATCAGGACCTATGTACTCTGACTGGCAACAAGGATACAGTAACTATGAAGCAAGTACAGCATTTGGTGGACAGTTAGTCGTAAGACCACTTGATGGACTTAGTTTAAAATTCGGTTATGTTGATGTAAGTGCAGATGAAGGTAATGTGAGAGATGATTTTTCAGAATTTAACTTTGATGGAAAATATACCATTAATGACTATTCTAAAATCAGAGTAAGATACTCTATTAAAGATCAAACAGATACTTCAGACAGAGAAGACAGAGATGACTTCAGAATTATTTACTATATGAACTTTTAAAACATAAGCATCAAGAGCTGTGCTCTTGATGCTGTTCTTTAATGTATTTTCAGTGAACCTATGCCTTGGTGGGTTTACTGAAAATACATATGAAGGATAGGTACATGCGCACCATACAATATGAAGATGAAAATATCACTCCGTCAAAAGTGATCTGTGTTGGCAGAAATTACGTAGCACACATAGAAGAGTTAAACAATGAAACACCAGATAGCATGGTGTTGTTTAACAAACCAAATTCAGCCATTACAAACAGGCTTGAATATATACAAAAAGATTGTCGTTTTGAAGGTGAGATCTGTTTTCTTATCAAAGAGAATAAGATAGAAGGACTAGGCTTTGGACTGGACTTAACCAAAGCAGGTATACAAAATAAGATGAAAGAGAAGGGGCTTCCCTGGGAGAGGGCGAAAAGTTTCGATGGCTCTGCTGTTTTGAGTAAGTTTGTAAAGTTTAACGGCAACATAGAAACATTGGAGATGAAATTATATGTCAATGAGGTACTTACCCAGCATGCAGACTATGATCTGATGATATATAAGCCCGATAGCATTGTAAGTGAAATAGCTTCTTTTATGAGCTTTGAAGATGGAGATATCATCATGAGCGGTACACCAAAGGGTGTAGCAACTTATAATAAAGGTGATGTTTTTGTAGGTGAAATTTATGTTGATGGAAAGTTAGTGCTAAAAGAAGAATTCATAGCACTTTAATATTCAAAACAAAATCTATCACCTTCTTATCTGACATTTCACAAGGTTTGAGCATTCCGCCTTTTATGGTGGGGTAGTAGTTACCGCTTACAATGTCATTGTTGCCCAGCTCCTCAGCGTAGACTTTAAGGAGTTTTCTTTCCAGCAGCGTCTCTTTTCTTAACAGGTATCGTTTTTCCCGGTACATAACATCATTGGCCCCGTCGGGCAGGGCTAAAAGTTTTGTGTAAAATTCTGTCTTATTCATAGGATGCATTTTACCCAAATATGCTACACTTCCACAAAAATAACAAGAGCTGAGGGTTCTGATTGAAAAAAATGATTAAAAATATGGATAGGGGTATCCTTTTCATGCTATTGGCCTCACTGAGTTTTGCTGCTATGGGTGGGTTTGCTAAAGTAGTCAGCCAAGTACTGCCACCTGTGGAAGTAACATTTTTTCGAAATATCTTTGGGGTTCTGCTTGTAGGGATCGCTATCTATAAAGTACCATTGAAACAGGCAGGAGGGAAACCTTTCTTACTTCTGTTTCGAGGTTCAATGGGTTTTGCAGCACTCTTGGCATATTTTTACATCATGGCACATATTCCTTTGGGAGAAGCCGTAACTTACAATAAAACCTCTCCTATATTTGTGGCTATCTTCGCTTATATTTTTTTACGTGAAAAGTTAAGACCTTCTGCTCTTTTTGCCATTATCCTGGGTTTTGTAGGTATTGTGCTTGTGGCTCAGCCTCAGGGAGGTAGTTTTGACAAGTATGACATACTGGGTATATTCTCCGGTATTGGTGCGGCTTTGGCGTATACTTCTATCCGTGAGCTTAGCAAATATTATGATACCCGTGCCATTGTAATGTCATTTATGGGAGTAGGTACGGTTGCACCTCTTTTTTTGATGCTTATTACTCCTTATGTCAATGTATCAGATGATTTTGACTGGATGTTTTCCAAATTCGTGATGCCACAGGGAGTACAATGGGGGTATGTTACCGCAGTAGGTGTTTTTGCCACGATCTCCCAACTGCTGATGACAAAGGCATATGAACTTACAAAAGCAGGTATTGTTGGTACGATTAGTTACAGCAATATTGTCTTTGCAGTCATCATAGGTGTGCTGCTGGGAGACCCTATACCGGACTTTTGGACAGTTTTGGGTATAATCTTAGTTATTGTCTCAGGGCTTATGGTAGCTCTAGCTAAAAAATAAATGACTATGTAAAATCGCATGAGTGCGATGAGCCGACTGCTGAAGTGAACTCAGCGTTAGCGCAGTAATTTGGGCTTTGCCCAAGTTGCGTCATATTAAAAGGAAAGATGTGATACTAATAGCAGGACCATGTGTACTGGAGAGTAGAGATAATGTGATGAGGATCGCAGAATCTCTGAACAAATACCACGAGGATTGTACCAAAGACTTTTATTTCAAAGCGAGTTTTGATAAAGCAAACCGTACAAGTTTGGATAGTTTTAGAGGACCGGGTTTGGAAGAAGGTCTTAAAATGCTTCAAGAGGTCAAAGAGCAGTTTGGCTATAAAATACTTACAGATGTGCATGATTATACTCAACCGGCAGCAGTAGCTGAGGTAGCAGATGTACTTCAGATACCTGCCTTTTTGTCCCGTCAGACAGACTTACTTGTCGCAGCAGCAAAAACAGCTGCAACAGTGAACATCAAAAAAGGGCAGTTTTTGGCACCTGCTGCGATGGAGCACTCTGTAGCTAAAGTACTTAAAACCAGAGGGTTCTACGGTGACATTACCTATGAAAATTCGAAGAAGTATAACGTATGGCTCACAGAGAGAGGTTCAAGTTTTGGGTATGGGAACCTTGTTGTCGATATGCGTGGACTCAAAATCATGCGTGAGTTTGCCCCGGTTATATTTGATGCAACACACTCTGTACAGATGCCTGCATCCGGTGGAGCCAGCTCAGGTGGAGACAGTTCATTCGTACCGTATCTTTCACGTGCAGCAGCAGCAGTAGGTGTGGACGGTTTCTTTTTTGAAACACATTTTGACCCGAGTATCGCTTTAAGTGATGGGCCAAATATGATAGAGTTAAACAAACTTGATGCATTGATTAAACAAATCGATGCGATCAGAATGATAGTCGAATAATTAAAAGTAAAGGATCAGAATGAAAATAGTAGAAGGGCAACTCACAGTAGATAAGAGTAAAAAAGTAGCGATCATCAATGCAAGATTTAACCACTTCATCACAGACAGACTCGTAGAAGGTGCACAAGATGTATATGCCAGACATGGTGGAAATGTAGATGATCTGGATCTTATTTTGGTACCGGGTGCATTTGAGATCCCATTTGCACTGGACAAAGCACTCGCTTCTGGTAAATATGATGCAGTATGTTGTTTAGGTGCAGTGATCAGAGGTGCGACACCTCACTTTGACTATGTGTCGGCAGAAGCAACAAAAGGTGTAGCATCAGTAACACTTAAACATGGTAAACCGACAACCTTTGGTGTACTTACTGTAGACAGCATTGAACAAGCTATAGAGAGAGCAGGTACAAAAGCTGGTAATAAAGGTGCTGAAGCGATGGTAGGACTCATCGAACTTGTTAACCTGTACAGTGAATTGGATTGATGGTCATCGGGAATGCGGGCACCCATGAAGGGTGCCCCCTACACATGGGGTTTAATGTAAAGGGCGCCTCTAATAATAGGTGCCCTAAAAAATAATGTAGGGGCGATCCCTTGTGGTCGCCCAAGCAATGCAAGAAAGGTAAATATGGCAACACGACATCAGGCACGTACGGCAGTAGTAGGTTTGCTTTACGCTTACGATCTCGGCAATAAGAATATCGCGAAATTCTCCGACGAGATCCTCGAAGAGGACAAAATACGCAACAAGCAGAGAGATTTTTCTCATTCACTTTTTGATGGTACCATTGCAAATCTTAAGATGATCGATGAAGAGGTGCAGAAACATCTCAAAGATTGGGACTATGATGCTATCGGTAAGGTAGAAAAAGCGATCATGAGACTGGGTGCTTATGAGATACTTGTAGCTAAAACCGATAGAGCGATCATCATCAATGAAGCGGTAGAATTGGCTAAAGAGTTGGCAGATGAGAAGTCACCGAAATTTATCAATGGTGTACTTGACGCTATCGGGAAATAATCTATTTGAGGGTACCCACAAGGGGCACCCCTACAGAATTTGAAATAAATGTAGGGGCAATCCCTTGTGGTTGCCCATGATATAGGATTAAAAATGACAACAACCATGCAAAAGCGAATGACTATTGATGAAGCTGTAGAGCTCATCGAAAATGCTGATCTTAAAACTTTAGGGAAAATGGCACTTGCACGTAAAAAAGAGATGCATCCCAAAGGGGTAACCACGTTTGTAGTCGATAGAAATATCAACTATACAAACATCTGCTGGGTGGACTGCAAGTTTTGTGCTTTTTATACCCATGAGAAAAAAGAAGATGCGTATATCTTAACGTTTGAAGAGATAGACCGGAAGATAGATGAACTTTTAGCTATCGGTGGGACGCAGATACTTTTTCAAGGTGGAGTGCATCCCAAACTTGAGATAGAGTGGTATGAAGATCTCGTAGAGCATATCCACCAGAAGTATCCTCAAGTAACAATCCATGGGTTTTCTGCCATAGAGATAGACTATATCGCACAGCGTTCTAAAATCAGTATCAAAGAGGTGTTGGCACGGCTTAAAGACAAAGGGCTCAGTTCCATCCCCGGAGCAGGAGCAGAGATACTTTCTGACAGGGTCAGAGATATTATCGCACCTAAAAAGCTGGATAAAGATACATGGCTGGAGGTACATAGGGAAGCACATAAACTGGGTATCAAGTCGACAGCAACCATGATGTACGGAACGGTAGAGACCACACGTGAGATTGTTGAACATTTTAACTTAGTACGACAGTTGCAAGATGAGACAGGCGGTTTTAGAGCTTTCATTATGTGGTCATATCAGAGTGACAACACGCAACTTAAAAGAGAGTTGCCGACTATTACTAAAACCACTTCAAATCAATATCTAAGATACCTGGCCGTAGCCAGACTTTTTTTGGATAATATACCTAATATCCAGAGTTCATGGGTCACTCAGGGAAGTTACATCGGTCAGATGGCACTTTTGTTTGGTGCAAATGATCTGGGTTCTACAATGATGGAAGAGAATGTTGTCTCCGCTGCCGGGGCTAAAAATGAGATGAACCAGGATGAGATGATACGCCTCATTAAAGATATTGGTGAGAATCCTGCGAAGCGTAACACGGCGTATGAGATTTTAGAGAGATTTTAGAGGTTTTGTCATTCTTATTCTCGTTCCATCTCTCCGTAGATGGAATGCATATACTACGTTATTGTGGATAGGAAGTTTATGAGCTGTAAGGGCACTTACTCCCTTCGGTCAGGGCGCATTCCAACTTGAGAGAGGATGGAACGAGAGTGTAAAGGTTTTTATATGAAAAAAGTATTTATTTTATTAGTACTATTGCAAGGATTATTGATGGCTGAAATGGTAAAAGAGATCAAAGTGAAGGATACGTCAGTTCCTGTAGTATTTGAAACAGGAAACTTTGTTCCGATCATCTCTATTCAACTGGTATTTAAAAATGCAGGGCATTTGAGTAACACAAAAGACGGTTTGGCAGACATGTCTGCAAAGCTGCTTAACGAGGGTACAGCAAAAGAGGGAAGTGTAGGGTTTGCGACAAAACTTGATGCCCATGCAGTAGATCTGGCTGCACATGCAGGGCGTGAGACTTTTATGATAGAAGTTTCAGCACTTAAAAGTGAGTTTCCTTATGCTGTAGAGCGTCTGAAAGAGTTGTTGAAAGATCCTAACTATACGAAAGAAGCAGCAGAACAGGTGAAACGTCAGAAAATCGGTTGGCTGACACAAAAAAAGAGTGATTTTGACTATATTGCAGCCAGTAAATTAAGAGAAATTCTTTTTAAAGGTACGGCATTGGCAAAGCCTTATAACGGGACACTTGAAAGTGTAAAAAGTATCTCTCTTGACGATATGAAACAGTTTATTCATTCACACTTGGGTTATAACAATGTAATTGGTGTTGTAGGAGGAGATATCTCTTTTGAAGAAGCACAAAAATACCTGGATGAGGTACTTACCCTTCTTCCTAAAGTGAAGACAAAATCCATAGAAACCATCAAAGCATCAGATAAAAAAGAGACAGTACTGATAGATGAAGATACACAACAGGCATATATTTACTTTGGGGCACCATTTGACTACTCGTATAAAGCAAAAGATCAGTACAAAGCGAAAATAGCAGAGTACTTACTTGGCGGTGCAGGGTTTGGATCACGTCTGATGGAAGAGATACGCGTAAAAAGAGGATTGACATATGGTGCATATTGTGCACTTAGACGTACGAAGTCAGCCTCTTATCTCAGCGGGTATCTTCAAACCAAACTTAGCACACAGGAGGAAGCTAAAAACCTTGTGCAGAAAGTGGTAGATGATTTTGTAAGCAAAGGAATCACACAAAAAGAACTTGATGACACAAAAAAGTTTTTATTGGGGTCCGAACCGCTTCGTACCGAAACACTCTCTCAAAGACTTTACCGTGCCTATAATGAATACTATTATGGTAGACCATTGGGGTTCTCCAGAGAGCAGTTAAAGAAAATAGAAACAGTAACACTTGATGAGATGAATGCTTTCATTACATCACATAAAGAGTTGTCAAATCTCTCCTTTAGTATCGTTACCAAAAAGAAATAATATGTCAATTTGACATATTTTTCTTTGCCTTTTAAAATCTTCAGTATAATTTACCTATCTAAGTCATAGGGAGTGTGCATGGAAGAAGCAAAACAACTTTTTAAAAAACTCAAGATCCATACACTGCTTGACTTGGCTCTTATTATTCCCGCCTCATATAATGACACAACACTCTCAACCACACTGGAACTTGGCAAGGTTAATACACTTGAGGCAAAAGTAATTGATACAAATATCTTTTCCGGTAAACTTCGTGTAACCTTTCAATTGCTGCAATCAGGCAGGCGACTCTCTTCTACTTTTTTTCGTGTTACTCCTTACCACCATAAACTTTTTGAAGTAGGTTCCAATCATGTGATACAGGGAAAGCTCGAAGAGTACAAAGGGTATTTACAAATGTCGCAGCCAAAGTCCATTAAGCAAATAGGCAAGATAACCCCTAAGTATAAGACTCTACTCAAAGAGAGTGAAATCGCTTCTCTTATAGAGTGTTATGTCACTGAGAGAAATCTTTTTAATGAAGGGTTGGACTCTAAAGAGGTAGCAACTTTGATGCATATACATTTTCCTAAAAGCATGGAAGAGGTGTATGAAAATGGTGCTTTTAAGCCTGACTTTGTCAAAGTGCTAAAATTTGTAGAAGCCTTTAATCACCTTAAAAAACTACGAGGGAAAAGAGCAGATTTCCCTGCACTTCGAGCATTACATGGAGATATCAAACCTTTTGTAGAGAACTTACCTTTTACACTGACAGATGAACAACAAGAGGTTATCACTCAGATCCAACAAGATTTAGCTAGAAAAGACAAAGCAGCCAAACGGATGGTAGTAGGAGATGTAGGTTCCGGTAAGACGATGGTCATATTGGCTTCAGTAATGATGGCACTGCCATATAAGAGTATCTTGATGGCACCAACGTCTCTTCTTGCTTTGCAACTCTATGAGGAAGCATGTAAACATCTGCCTAAAGAGGTGAAAGTGGCTTTGGTCATGCAGGGTAAAGATGAAGGGGATTACAGAGAAGCAGATTTTATCATAGGAACGCATGCTTTACTCTATAAGGAAGATCTGCCTCAAGCTTCTTTAGTGATGGTAGATGAACAACACCGTTTTGGTACGAAGCAGAGGCAGAGTTTAGAAGCCTTGGTGAGTGGTGAAGACAAGCATCTAAAATGCAGTACAAGCGAAGTACTAAATGCTGAGTCGTATAAGAAGCCACACTTCATACAGTTCTCCGCTACACCTATTCCAAGAACACAGGCAATGATGGAGTCTGAACTGCTGGATGTAAGTCTCATTACTACCACACCTTTCCAGAGAGAGGTACTCACCCAAACTATTAGTAAGCCGGACTTTCCGAACTTGTTAGGACATATCAAAGAGGAGATAGCCCAGAAGCATCAAGTACTTATCATTTATCCTCTGGTTGAGGAGAGTACAGAAGTACCCTACCAGTCTTTGGAAGAGAGTAGAGGGTTTTGGGAAAGTAAATTTGACAATGTCTATGTAACCCATGGCAAAGACAAACAAAAAGAAGAAGTCTTGCTTGAGTTTAGAGAAAAAGGTGATATCTTATTGGCAACAACGGTTGTAGAAGTGGGTATCTCTCTGCCCAGACTTACGCTTATTGTCATTGTAGGAGCTGAGAGGCTGGGACTTGCTACTTTGCATCAACTCAGAGGACGGGTAGGGCGTAATGGTTTGAAGAGTTGGTGCTACCTCTACAGCAACAGCCATGCCAATGAACGACTTACCCGGTTTACCCAAACCACTAATGGATTTGACATCGCAAAACTTGACCTGAAATTTCGTGACAGTGGAGATATCTTAGATGGAACGATACAAAGCGGTCAAAAGTTCAAGTGGCTGGATATGGGAGAAGATGAAAAGGTAATTGTAAAAGCTAAAAATAGATTTGGGAGTATGGGATAGGGACAAGGTACCCTAAGGGTACTTCTTGCAAGGCGCAATCTTGTCCGAAGATTTTAATAAAGTCCGAATTTTCCATCCGCTCTTTTGTACATGACTCTCATCAAGCCTTCATTGTCATTAAATACGATGAACTGTCTTTTTTTCTCTGCCTTGAGGGCTTCTATGGCTTCATCAAAATCAAGTGGTTTGTGAAGTTCCAGATCCATAGGAACGATCTCTACTTCATCTGTCTCCATATCACTTACAGCTTCTGCTTCTGCACCCAAGTCTTTAAAACTCATGATCCTGCTATGGCCTTTGATCTTGTCAGAGTGTCTTCTGAGTGATTTTTTCACTCTCTCGATAGCAAGGTCGATAGCGGCATATACATCTTTATCATTTTGTGTGATAACGATGGTATTTTTATCTTTAAGATTCACGATGAATTCTACAGCAAAACCTTTTTTACCGCTTTTCTCATTGGCAGCGATAATAGTACTTGCCGAAATAATATCTAAGTTGTACTTCTTCAAGCCCTCAATAGCTGCATCTGCATACGCTTTGATGGTCTCAGTAAGTTCAAAATGTCTTCCTGTAATACTTTTATTCATGATAAATCCTTTAGTTATTAAGATATGGATATCTTTCTATCCATGCTTAATTGTAGCTTTAAGAAACTTAATGAAGGGTAAATAGATGTAAGATTTAAGAGTTTTCTTGTCCAACTATAAAGGCATGTCCTGTCTCTTTGTTTATTGTAATTGTAAGAGGATCAATTGAAGCATTACTAAAGTTGAATGCTATATTGCAATCATCGTACATGTAGCTGGATTGATCAGGTGTTGAGCTGTTTGCAAATCCCACATGCGGACGTCCAAGGTGATCAAAACCAATATATTGTATATCAGCACATCCTCCACTGAATGTAAAGCTAGTGATACCAAACTTTTTTGTTATAAAGATTTGATTACTGACTGTTCCGTCACTGCCATTACTGCAATCATTTCCATTTACCCAAAACATAGGTTTCCCGTTAGTAGGATCAATGGCAGATTCATCCTTCTCAAAATACCCACTGCTGCCGCCATCCATATCATCATCACTGCCTATCATGAAAAATTTATCTGAACCGGTACATGTACCAAACATGATTTTCCAATAACGCTGCTGCCAATCTTCATCATTAAACATCTGTTTATTGTCCATTAATGCAAGGTGTTGTGTGTAGCGAATGTTGGATAGTATGGTATCTGCAGCTTCTTGTCTTATGTCACGATCAAGCCTTGGCAGAGCCAATGCTGCAAGGATGCCTAGTACCACGATGACCATGACAAGTTCGATGATTGTAAAGGCCGATCTTTTCATAGGGATTCCTTTTTTGTTAAAAATATTCAGAGATATCATTGTTAAATCTTTTGTAGGGTTCTTTTATGGTAAACAACCAAAGGAGAGCTTGTATTGTCAGGGTCTTTATATTCTACATAAACATCAACGATGATATTCAGAGGTGATCTGGGTGTAACAACTGCCTTACTGAATATTCGTGTCGTTGCACAGGAACCTACTTCAGCATTATGACCAATATACGCTATTCTTACACGAATACTATAGCCCTCTCCATCAGATGGAGATCCGATACTGCCATCAATATCAGTTAAACAGTTGCCGCCTGTAGCATTTCTATCGTTTGCAGTGACAGCCATAATGGCATATTCTGTATAACTTTTTGCTAAGAGAACAGCTTGTTCTCGTTGATATTGTGCTGTTGTCTCTTTAACTATCTTACCTGATGTATTTATAACAAGTATTGCTACAGTTGCCATTAGAACAATGATGAAGATAGCTGTGATCATGGAAAATGCTTTTCGTTGTTGTTTCCACTGCATTAGAATACTGCCTTTTCTTTACAGGATGTGATATTGAAATCTTCACCAATATTTTCTTGTTTACATATCTTGAAACGTATTGTGCGTCCTGTTCCTTTAAATTTGAAGGTACTGATATTTTTAAGTAGAAGAGATTTGGTACTTCCTATAGTTGCCGCAAGTGACGGGATAAAATTATAGTAGAGATAAAGGTCACTATCTTCAACAACAAGTGCATAGGAGCTCCATGCCAATTTATAGTGTTCCACAACGCGTGATGTGTTGGTATCAAGTGTAATATTTTCACCGGATACAGAGCTGATATTATGTTCTGCAAGGTCATAAGGAAAATAGAGAGCTGCATTGCTAATTGTTTTGGTTGATGAACCTGAGGTGTCCTTTGAAAGATTTTGAATGATGGTATTGGCAAAATCTAAACGTGATCCTGGAGTTGAAATCACTGATTTACTGCTGGCACTGATATCACAAAAACCACTCCATCCGGGTAATCTTCCAGTAGAAGATGTAGGATCAATGGCTTCAAAGCCATCACCGTCATAAGCAACCCATTGAAGTACATTATATGCATCTGATCCACTTGCCATTGTTTCATGAAGTTTTTCCGGAGTACCGGTTTTAGTTACTCTTCGTATGATGGTACCAGGAATAGCGTAGCGTAAACGATTGGCGATCTGTGTAGCTGCTAATTCTGTTTTGAGTGAAGCCCGGTGCTGAGCTCTTTGCAAAATATAGCTTTGGTAAACGTTGGCAATGATTTCGGCACCTATGGAGGAGACAATACCAAGGATGACAATCACGAAAATAAGTTCAAGAAGCGTAAACGCATTTCTGTTTGATGCTTGTTTATACATCTTAAAAATTCCTCTCTTCAAGTTCATAAGCACCGATATTGCAGCTAAAAGCATTGAACACAATAGTTTTATCAAGTTCATCAATACCGCCAGGGTTTGTAAGAGTGACAGTGATTTTTTTAATGTTGGTTGTACCGGGTGGAGTAGATGTGAAATTAGGGTTAAAAGTAATTTTTTTGTCAGCGCCTGGATCTGCGTAGCTTCCACCTCCAGGGGTGTCAAAAATGTAGGAAACGCTGGTATTGATTTGGATAGTATCACTTTCTATGTAATCAGAGGATGCACTTTCTACTTCTCTAAGATATGAGTCTCCTGAAAAATCATCTATATCGTCTTTTTCTGTATCTCCCGCATCATTTCCAAGTGTTGAAGCATTAAAACGCTGACCATCAGAACGTACAAAGGTACGATAACTCTCCTGGGGTGTGCCAAGGCGACGGCCGGTAGTACCAATCTCATTTAAATTACTATCTCCGCTAGATACCTGTAAAATAGGATCAAGATACATTTCGTCTGTATTATTTTCGTCCCAATGGTATCCCATGACTATATTGGCTTGTGAAGCAGCTTCATTTATGGCTTCCTGTTGCATGGCTACATAGCCACTTTTACTTGCCATACTGATGAGTGTGGGAGCAGACATTAAGACAATGCCCATAATTACAAGGGCAAATATCAATTCAATCATGGTTATGGCAGGACGCAATTTTTTACTCATTTACCAACCTAGCCGTCGGTTTCTCTTGGTACTTGCATTGCTGTCAAGGATATGACCTGTCTTACCATATCCTGCCCAACCGGTAGTTCCTATAAACTTTACTTTATAGAACGGTGTAGGGGTACCGGCACCGTCCGGATTATAGATAAGCCAAGGGCTTGTATCTGTATCAGGCATATCATCCAAGTCTATTTCAACAGTCATTGGTACGGTTCCGGAAGTGTTTGTTACATTGATTGTAGCATCTTGCCCCTGCGAAGTAACAGTAACATCTGTGTCTACAGAAGCACTTCCCGAACTTGGTGAGACAGTTCCAATACTTAAGGTGATATTGCCATCTCCATTATTTTCATTATGCGTCCATGAAAGCCACCATCTGTTATCGTTGGTTTGACCATTCACTATATCTACTCCCGGGCAGTTTACAGCAGAAACTGGCCATTTATTGCAGTATACCTGTATCATGATAGGTGTGTTGATACTTGTAGTTGTTACATTATCATAAAAATCTTTGGATGATTTAGCTCTTGCATATAGATAGCTGATATTATGATCGACTGCGCTTCCATTCTCTCCGTTGAAAATTTTAGTTGCACCCGGGTTACTCATCCATGATGTTGAAGTATTGGCATCTGCTACGCTCATAACAAGAGGATTGATCGGGGTATTCATACTCCTGTCGATATTGAAATATACTTTTGCTTCACCAATTCCATTTCCAAAATTTAAAGAACCTATCCACTCCTGTACATGGTTATCACCTGAATTTAAATTTTGGGATCTGTTAAGTGTCCATACCGCGTTTGATGCATTGTCTTCGGTATATAAAGAAATAGTTGTATTTCTTTCGCTGTTAAGCGTAAAGTCCAAAAAGAGGTCAAAGGTACTGTTGAGTTTTAAGCCATTGACTCTTGGTGCATTGGTTTCATCTACATCGGGAAAGCAGGTTTTTGTATAGTTGTTAACAGTTTGTCCATTTTTATTTTTAGCAGTTATTTTAAATTTAAGGTATGCTGCCATTTTAGGAGTAGTAAAAGTATTATTGGCGTTTTGTACCTCGTTGGAAACATAGACCCAGTTTTTGTTGGTGGTAGTATTGTATTCTGCTTCAGTATCGAATTGGTAGGGAATAAAGAGTAAAATATTTGTTTTGTTGATGTCGTTTTCATCATAAATGTTATTTGCTGCTTTGATAAACCTTTGAGAATCGTTTGTATCGTCAACATCAATATGGGCAAATTCGTTTCCGTCGATTTCAGAGACGGTGACAGTCAAGATACCTGTTTCTGAGAATTGAAGTGTGGCATTGACCTCACCATCTGCAAAGTTTTCTCCACTCATACTAAAAGAGCCTGAATTTGGGCAATAGGCAACCTTGCTGCGGTCTATATCGTTCGTACCATAGACATCATAATTCATCTGTTGGGTTTCCCCGTCGGTAGGGACATAAAAAGATGAGCTTACCTGCAGGCTGGAGAGACTTTCATTGTAGTCTGCAACTCCCTGCACATCAGTAATAGTATCGTTTGTTAAATTAAAGTTGTTTTCATCTACTGCTTTTATTGTCAAGTTAAACTCTTCACCTGCCCTTTTGTATTCATTTTTTCCAAAGACTCTAAAGGCATAAGGTCTTATGGCAAAGTCATCACTGCTGTAAAACTTTCTCAAACATGGATTATTGGAAGTGTTCTTGTCGTTTGGAGTACAGTCTGTATTGTTGCAGTCGTCATATGGATAGAGAATATAGTCAGTACCGCTATAGTCTGCACATACTTTAAAAACGACTTTAACTTTTTTATGCGCATTCGGTATGTTGAAGCTTTGTTCTGTTGTTGCGGATGAAGAGGCGTTGAAGTCGTACCAGGAAGAGATGTAGCTATTTGTATTTTCGTTATAAAGACTAAATTTAATATCTATATTGTTTTTTGTTTCTGTCGCAGTATTCGCATCATTGATACTGGCGATGGTGAGATTGAAATTTTTTGCAGCGACCTTGGTTGAGATATTTCTATCATTTATATTTCTAAAAGTATCCCATGCATCAAAAGGACCGGTTGTATAGGAAGGTTCATCTGTTTCCATAGAAACTTCACATGGATCAAGCTGTACGTTGTAGTATCGTCCCGTATCATCAACATACTGTCCAAAATAGATCAGTTCACTGAAATCACTGAGATTTATTTGGTCCTTAATCTTTTTATACATTTGATAATATTCTTCATCCGGTTCGTAGGTAGGGTAGTTATCTCCGGCATCATAGGTAATATAGCCATTATTCAATCCTATACTGAAGTCCATAGGCAGGTCAGCATAATATTCACTTGAGTAGCCTGCACTGCTGCCCGGTACCACATTACCATCCTGATCCACCACTTCATAATTGTCTCCCCATGTCAATGAAACAAGTGAACTTTGCGTTTCAATGACTTTTACATCGTCTAATTCTGTTGGTGAAATATTGCGGATAGGTACGTACATATCACAAGGAGTCCATGGTGAACAGACGCTCATCATGAAAAAATCCATCTCATTTGATCCGCGTGGTGAATCGTAACAGAGTTTACACTCTCCAAATCCGATGCTGTCAGCTGAGTCGTTATAGATGAAGTTAATATTCTCACCCTGGATATCAATAGCTCCTTCAACGACTAAGCTGCCAAAGAAGTTAGCGGCATTTGCACTGTTTTCTATAATAGCATCTCCTTCTACATAAAGAAAAGTACCAATCCAGCTGTTTCCTCCACCGCTACTTCCGAATGTGGCATCTCCTCCTACATAAATAAAGAGTGAATCTCCAGGAGTTTCTATATTGGCATGGTTACCATCATAGACAAGGTTTCCTTCTATGAAGATGCGTACGTCTCCTTTAACTTCAATGTCAATCTGATTTTTTTGCATATCCCACGATTTGAAATAGTAGTCACCTTCGCTAAATACCATTTTCTGATTGTTGCCGGCATTGATAATATCCCCCAATAGCATTACTTTTCTGTTGTTGTCGGCATATGTATATTGAGGATCAAAAGAGATCTCCTGACCACTGTTATCAGTAAACGTGTAACTGCCATACTCCAGTTCCGTAAAAGTAATGTCATCGTCAGTTGTAGTAGTTATATCTACTGTAGTAGAGATAAAGTTGTGCTCATAACGGTTTGTGGGTTCGGGAACAATGGTGCAGGTACCGTCATTACTGCAGTGTTCACCTGTACATTCACAAAGAGTATTACCCATATCTTCATAGCAGGTAACAGATGGTGCAGTTGCAGATCCTACCTCTTTTTCTTCAAAATTGTAGTCTTTAACTGAAATTTCACAGGTATTATAAACATCATTTTGAACCATGTCGATACTGGAATAAGAGACCAGTACACTTCCGAAAAGACCACAGGTATATTCGTTTTGGTAGTTAGGAGCATTCGAATCCTCAGCAGCAAATAGAGAAGATGTGGTTAATACCATTAAAAAGAGCAAAGAAAAGAGTAATAAATTAAAAACAGTTTTTAAATTTTTCATGATAGGACCTTCTAAAACTCAAAAAAACATTGAGCGAAATTTGTATGTACATCTGAAAATGATGACATAAGCGTTATGACTTACGATATTGGCATCCCAGATATGTACGAGAAACCCGCGGCTTTCCATCCCTACCTTACGACAATGTGACAAGTTGGGCTCTTCATTATGTAATACTTAACTAAATGTTACCATAGCTAATATAAAATGGATATAAAATAACCATTGTTTATATTGGAATTGAGAAAACTGTATTGAAGCAGTAGATTAAAAATGGTGATTTGCATGTATTGCAGGTCAGAGTGTTTCCGGTTTGACAGAAATATGCATAATTTTAAGTTAAAACAAACAAAACAAAAGTTTGGATTAAAAGTCGAGGGGTGTCCCCGACCTACGATGTTTTAGTGCGAAATCTTGGTCTTTTTTTAAATTCTCTTTAAACCTAATATGCTTTTTACATACTTTGAGCTATGATAAAACAATTATATATATGAACGAGGTAGAATATGAATATGAAGAAGAGTATATTGGTAGGGATAGCTTTGGCATTTCTGTTTGCAGGTTGTGCAAACAAGGATGAGGTCGCAGAGTTCAATAAACCGGCACTTTACTGGTATAAGCAGATAGGAAGCAGTGTCAGTAGCGGTAATTTAGACAAAGCGGATGCATATTATATTTCTCTTAAAAGTGAGCATATACGTTCACCGCTTATGCCGACGGCCATGATGATACTTGCCTCTGCACATATGAAGGCAGAGGAGTATCTGTTGGCAAATTACTACTTTGATGAGTATAACAAACGCTTTGGAGATGAGTATAATCGTGAGTATATAGAATTTATGAAACTCAAAGCGTCATTTCTCGGGGTCAAAGATGTCTATAAAGACCAAAAGCTCATCATGGATAGTATCAATAATGCAAATAAGTACCTTCTGAGATACCCGGATTCATCTTATGCACCTCTTGTTAATACAATACTTATAAGACTATATATGAGTCAATACTTACTTAATGAAAATATAGCAGCATTGTATGAACGTACAGGTAAACCAAATGCAGCAAAGATCTATAGAGATAAAAACAGCGATTCCGTTGTAGAAATGACTGATATCACTCCACCTGAAAAAGGGATCATTGGCAAGATTTTTGATTAAAAATTTATAGTGTGGGCATACTGCCAACGATAAATCATATAACTCTTCGTGGGCAGTGATGCCCACACTTCATAATAAAATAGGGTCTAGTGAACTTTAAGAGCCAAGAAGATATTTTAAGTCATGGCTATACCGAATAAAAACAAGTAGTACAAGCGTTCACATAGTAGGTACTTAATGAAGTATTTTTCCTTAGAGTTAAATACCTATAAAATTTCACAGCTTACAGAAATATCTCATGTAAGCTGTAAGGAACTATTTTAAAAACTTATTGAGTAATGATACCGGTAGCGGTGAATTTGAACTAAAAGGAAGCATAGGAGGGTTTGGTTCTTGATAGATATGATCATTACAAGTCTTTCCTTCCAAAGATGAATTCATTAGAGGAAAATCCCATCTGAATGGGATTGAATCTTTTCGGAATTGCATAAAAAGAAGGTGGTTCCCATTTAATGGGCTAAGTGATGAGAGGTTTTATTGAGATCTCAAAGAGAATGAGTTTATGTTTAACAATAGGCATAATAGCATCTATGCTATACTATTAAAGAATCTTAGAGAAAAGAATCTCTAAAGTTTACCAGACCCTAAAATAAAATGATATATTTATACATAAAGGAATAATATTATGCAACTCAGTGATTATGATGCATTCCCCACTACTTTACCCATTGTTGTAGAGGATGAGCTTTTCCTCTATCCTTTTATGATAAGTCCTATCTTTTTGACACATCAAAAAGATATAGATGCCGCTACAGATGCGATGGAAAACAATTCTTTACTTTTTGTAACCTCTTCTATAGCGGGGAAAGAGGGCAGTCGTGATTTTGATGCGATGTATAAGGTAGGGGTGGTTGGCTCCATCATGCGAAAAGTACACATCCCTGATGGCAGAGTGAAGATACTCTTTCAAGGACTTGCCCGTGGCAAGATCATAGAAACTCAAGAGGGTGAGTTTAACCGTGCAATCATAGATATAGTTAAACTCGATAGCTATAACAAGTTAAAAACAGATGCTTTGATGGGTATTTTGCGTGATAAAATAAAAACACTTTCCTCTTTAAGCAGCCACTTCCCTGCAGACCTTGTGCGTACAATTGAGGAAAATGATGAGCCTAATCGTATAGCTGATCTTATCTCTTCCATGTTGAAACTGGACAAAGAGGTAGCCTATGCACTGTATATAGAGCCAAATATTGAAAAAAGACTGCTGGGACTTATAGATGTGGTGACTTCTGAGATAGAGTCTGCCAAAGTACAAAGAGAAATACGTACAAAAGTACATACTAAAATAGAACAAACCAATAAAGAGTATTTCCTAAAAGAGCAGCTTAAAGAGATACAGCATGAGTTGGGTATGGATACTCAGCGTGAAGAGGAGATAGCTACTTTTAGAGAAAAAGTAGAAGCACTTGAACCGCATATGCAAGAAGATGCATACAAAGAGATAAAGAAGCAGTTGGACCGTTTTGCACGCATGCATCCAGACAGTGCAGAGGCAAATGTGTTACAGAGCTATCTTGAGTGGGTACTTGAGTTGCCTTTTGGAAAATTAACTAAAAAAAGTTTAAGTGTACGTGATGTATCCAGGGAACTCGATAAAGACCATTACGCTTTGGAAAAACCAAAAGAGCGTATAGTGGAATTTTTCTCTGTACGAGAATTAGCGATGCTTAGGGGGATCAAACAGAAAGAGGTCGGGGGAGTGATACTCTGTTTTGCCGGACCTCCGGGTGTAGGTAAAACATCACTGGCAAACTCCATAGCAAGAGCACTGGGCAGACCCCTTGTGCGTATGGCACTGGGTGGTCTTGAAGATGTCAATGAATTACGAGGTCACAGAAGAACCTATGTAGGAGCAATGCCGGGAAGATTGGTGCAGGGGTTGATAGAAGCCAAAAGTATGGATCCTGTTATTGTTTTGGATGAGATAGACAAAGTAGGACGCAGCATGAGAGGAGACCCTACTGCCGCACTCTTAGAGATACTTGATCCCGAACAAAACAGCAAGTATCGTGATTATTATCTGAACTTCAACATTGATCTCAGTAAAGCGATCTTCATTGCTACAGCAAATGAAGTAGGACGTATACCTGCGCCACTGCGTGACAGGATGGAGTTTATAGGGCTTAACAGCTATACTCCCAGAGAGAAGTTTGAGATAGCAAGGCGTTATCTCATTCCTCAAGAGCTTAAAAAACATGCTTTGAAACGCAGAGAACTTTCTATCACCGATAAAGCATTGAAAGTATTGATAGATGAATATACCAGAGAAGCAGGAGTAAGAAATTTACGCCGTAAGATAGCCGGGTTGATGCGTAAAAGTGCACGTATATTGTTGGAAGATAAAAGCAAAGAGAGAATAGCTATCACAAAGAAAAATTTAGAGAAGTTTACAGACAAAAAAGTATTTGAAATTTCTTTAGTCGATAAAAAACCACAAGTTGGCGTAGTGAGTGGCCTTGCATGGACTGCTGTAGGCGGTGATGTCCTGACCATAGAAGCCATTAAGATCAAGGGCAAGGGTGCCTTGCAACTGACTGGAAGCCTGGGTGATGTGATGAAAGAGTCTGTACGTATCGCACATTCCGTGGTAAAGATACTGATAGATGAAAAGAGATTAGCTATCCATCCTTCAGTAATACCCCAGACGTTCAAAGAGAGAGAAGAGCATATAAGCATGGATCCAAGTGAGGTCTATAAGCGTTATGATCTTCATATCCATGTTCCTGAGGGTGCAACACCAAAAGATGGACCAAGTGCAGGGATCACTATGGTAAGTGCTATCGCTTCCATTTTGAGCGGAGAGAAGATAGACAACAAAGTCGCTATGACCGGAGAAGTAACTTTAACAGGGAAAGTACTCCCTATTGGTGGATTAAAAGAGAAACTTATCGCTGCCTATAAAGCAGGTGTAAGCAAGGCACTTATTCCTATGAAGAATTATGAGCGGGATTTAGATGATATACCGGATGAAGTTAAGAAACATATTGAGATCATAGGGGTGTCTCATGTAGATGAAGTGTTAAAAGAGGTGTTTGTTAAGTAACAGGTAGAGTAAGGAGCAGGTAAGGTTTGCATTTTTTCAAAAAATATTGAGAAAAGAGTTGATAAGTTTATAAAAATATATCAAATTTGCTACCTGCTACCTGCTACCTGCTACCTGCTACCTGCTATGATTGCGACCACTGCGCAATTGTAGCAGAGAGTACATCTTCTTTTACAGGCTTTCTTAAGAAGTCATTTGCCCCATTATCAAATACTTCTGTTTTTCTTGTGTCATCTGTCGAGAGTACAATAACAGGAATATGAGCATTCTTCATATCTGATCTAAAGATCTTTAAAAACTCAATTCCATCAACAATCGGCATCATAATATCTAATAAAATAAGATTGATATCAGGATCTTTTTTCATTTTATCTAAAGCATCCGAACCATTTTCTGCCTCTGCCATATCTGTTACACTAGGATTCTTTTTTAAAAGAGTCTGTAATAACTTTCGGTTGATGAAATCATCATCAACGATTAATATTTTTAATGCCATTTACTTTATCCTCTATGTTTTTTAATAAGATCTCGCCAATTCCAACAATAAGTGCAATTTCTGAGAAGATAACGTGAAAGAGAGGGTTAATCGATCATAGGTTATCCTTTTTTCACCACAAATACAGGAATTCACTATGAAATACAAACAATTAACCCTAAAAGAACGATACCATATTTCAACTTTATTGGAGAGAGGGTTTAAACAAAAAGAGATAGCCGAACATATCGGTGTACATCCTTCAACCATCAGTAGAGAGATCAGAAGGAATCTTGACAGCTATAGCGAGAAATACGAATATACTACGGCACATATCAATACCCAAAAGAGGCATCAATACAAACACAAGTACCGAGTGATCGATAAAGTCAAAGAGAACTACATTCGATCCAAGCTCAAAGAGCAGTGGTCTCCAGAACAAATAGCCGGCAGGATGCAGCTTGATCTGAAAATGAAGATCTCACCTGAGACGATCTACCGTTTCATCTATGTCAATAAGTCCAATG
>OFAY01000009.1_pt1 | contig 70765 bp, 71 predicted proteins | sample 1520371 | NCBI WGS metagenome assembly OFAY01 (sample SAMEA3696446, study PRJEB22514) | metagenome | biome: water; feature: marine; material: hydrothermal vent | place: Pacific Ocean | collected 2014-08-12 | depth 1521 m | reverse complement strand
TTGCCACACAAGAAAGAATCAAGACACGCTTTATGACTGTGGCAGACCTTCTTTTACAGCTTGAAAGTGCCAAGCTCTCCAACAAGCTTGATTATTATTTCAAACGGGTCATTGGTATCAACCGCCTTTTAATCCTGGATGAGTTCGGATATATCAAATTGAATGAAACCCAGGCAAATCTGCTGTTTCAGGTGATCAATAAAAAATACGAAACAGGATCGATCATCATCACAAGCAATCTGCCGTTCACTAAATGGAAGGAGGTACTTAATAACGATGAAGCATTAACTGCTGCCATACTTGACAGGCTTATTCACCACTCGCATATTATCAATATTCAGGGTGAAAGCTACCGTCTAAAACAAAAAAGAAAGGCAGGAATTCTTTAAGAAAGAGGTGCAACTTTTTTAGTTGCCGGGTGGTACATATTTGCTATGCATATTGGTACATTTTTGGATTGCACTTGACAGTAAGTCGTTTTGGGATTACTTGGAAGGTAACTACTATGATGAAGCATATACCTTTTAACACGCTCTACAAAGCAGAACATGGTTGGCTCAAGAGTCGGTTTCATTTTTCATTTGCAGAGTATCACGACAGAAGCAATATGCAGTATGGTGTTCTACGCGTGATGAACGATGATATTATCCAACCTCACACAGGTTTTGATACACATCCTCACAGAGATATGGAGATCATCACTTACATCATACGTGGTGAGTTGACACATGAGGACAGTATGGGAAACAAAGAGAGTTTAGGGCGTGGTGACATACAGTACCTCAGTGCGGGTACCGGTATCACACATTCTGAGAAAAACGAGGGTGACGAAGAAGTACACCTCATTCAGACATGGATACTCCCCAAAGCAAAAGCCCTCAACCCTCAGTACGGCTCTAAAACCTTTAACTCCGAAGAACGGCATAACAAATGGCTACACCTGGTAGCCCCGGAAGGAACGCCAAGCGTCATAAACATCTACCAGGATGCCAACATGTATGCAAGTGAACTGGATAAAGGCAGAACCCTTACCTTTGAGCCAGGAGAAAACAGACAGCTTTATGTAAAAGTCATGGAAGGGGAAGCGAATATCAATGGTATTGTTTTTGAACAAGGTGATGCTGCTGAGGTTTCAGGTGAAGATTTGAGAGTAGAGGCTTTACGTGATGCACATTTGCTTTTGGTTGAGATGAAAAGGGTAGATCATACTAACGTATGAATAAGATCTTATTTCATCTCTTTTTCTATCCACTCAAGGTACTCAGGATTTGCATCGAGGATGGGTGTCATAATGATCTCCGGTACATCATAAGAGTGTAATGTCTCTATCTCTGCTTTGATCTCTTCAAATAAAGAGACTTTGCTTTTCATCTGTAACACGGTTTCATGACTTTTTTCCAGAACACCTTGCCAGTGATATTGACTCTGGATCGTGTGACTTTGCACACAGGCGACCAGATGTTTTTGAAGCAGCGTAGCAGCGATGAGGTTTGCAATGTTCTCATCATCTGTTGTTGTACTGATAATGCAGAATGTATTTGTTTTCATAGTTTATTCTATCAGATTTAGTATAATCTCTTATGAAAGAAAGATCTTCACTCAAAAATGAGCCTTTGAAACCTGATGAAATACATATCCAATATTTCAAAACACCGGTCGGTGAACTTGTCCTGGGGGAATATGAAGGCAGATTATGCATGGCAGACTGGCGATATCGAAAAATGAGAGAAATGATAGATGCCCGACTGGGAAAAGGGCTCAATGCCACTTTTGCAGAGAAAGAGAGTGCTCTTTTGCAACAAGTCAAAGATGAACTTTCCGAGTATTTTCAAGGCAGCCGAAAAACCTTTGGTGTACCTCTGCTTTTTGTCGGTACGGAGTTCCAAAAGTCTGTATGGAATGCACTTACCCGGATCTCTTACGGTGAAACATCTTCTTATTCTGATTTGGCAAAAAAGATAGAAAATGAAAAAGCAGTTCGGGCGGTAGCTAATGCCAATGGTGCCAATGCTATCTCCATCTTTGTACCTTGTCATCGTATCATCGGAAGTGATGGAAAACTGACGGGATATGCCGGTGGGTTGGAAGCAAAGAAGAAGTTACTTGAACTTGAGAAGAGTTTATTTACGATGTAGAGGGTCTTGTCGCTTCAAACCAGCGCTTTAAAAATGCCTGTCGTTCATAGACTTTGGCACCAAGTGCAAGTTTATAGGACATATAGGGTTGTCCCAAATTCCAAAAAGCAAAATGATTCTTTTCCAAATACTTTGCAAGCAGGACAAGCTGGACTGTCCCATAGTTATGGTATTTTTTCTCTCTACTGCTGAATCCACTTAAACTTGTATAGGTTTTTCCTATGATATAGCCTATTTCTCCTGCGATAACTTTCTTTTCATTTCTGATACAAGCCGAAATCATTTTGAAGTTTTCATCTATATTCTGTGTGGCTTTAAGGGTATCAAAATAACGAGGTGTGAGCCAGTTGTTTTTATGTGACTTGTTGATGCCGGCAACTACTTCATCCAAGTTCTGACTTATTTCAAGTTGTAGTTCCTTTTTATTTAATAGCTTTTTTGCTTTCCTGCTGATATGCAAGTCCCTGAAATCCAAAAGAGCATAGCTGAACTGTATTTCCGGGAGAAGTAACTCTTTCTCTTCATAGTAATCCGTCACTGCAATAAAGCCGGCTTTAGCCTGCGCAATGTAATACTCAGGGGAAAAGTCATCACTCCAGTAGTAATTCTTCAACATATCCGGATAGATGAATCTATGAAGTATTTCAGGATTTGTAATCTCATCATAAGGGAGGTGATGGATACCTAGTTGTATGTTATTCATGGGGTTTGATCTTTTGTTACCGGGGTTGACCTATGACTACATCAATGTTTTTCTTTACATCAATATCCTGTTCTTTGTACCATTGTGTTGTTTCCAACTTCGGAAATACTTCTACCATGATATCAAGAGGGGAATTATCCCAGTTTTCTGAGTTCTGGGACATGGACCAGTTACACTCTTTAAGAACATAAGAAAATATTTGATTCATAAGGTTGTATTGTTGTTTGACAGCCTCATTGTCTTGATCTTTCTCATTGTTTAATATTGTTTTGACCAACTGTTTTCGTAAGTCTCTTGAGTATTGCATTTTGAGTGTGGTGATAATTTCTTCTTTTTGCATGATAAACCTTTTTTAGTACAGTATTGTATTGAAAATAGTTTAGAGTAAAAAGAATAGATGTAATAAAGTTATTTTCTTTAACGATACTAAAAACGATTTATAGATACAATAACAAAATTGTTTAGGGTATTGAAATGAAAATAAATGTTATCATCATTGATAAAAAGGGTAAAGATCAACTTTATGCACCACTGATAGAACACTATAAAAAGATAGCAAAACCTTTTGCAAAAGTTGAAGTTATTGAACTTTTTGATAAAGAGATATCAAAAGCACAGGATATTTCACCTGAGGCAGCTCAAAAATCTTATACAAAAGCACTAGAAAAATATTTAAGTTCTGGTGTAAATATTGCTTTGGATCCTTCGTCAAAAGAAGTTAATAGTTTTGATTTTGCAAAATTGCTTAAGGATAGCGTTACTGTAAACTTCTACATTGGCGGTGCATACGGCTTTGAGAGGGATTTTTTAACTAAATGTAATAATGCCATATCATTTGGTAAAATAACGCTTTCACATAAACTGGTGAAGGTTGTTCTATTAGAACAGATATTTAGGGGTTTGACTATCAACAGCAATCACCCATATCATAAATAGGGAAATAAAGATGTTAACAAAAGCAGAGTTGGAAGAATTTCAAAATAACCTATTGGACAGAAGAGTTCAAATAGAAAAGAATCTTACGGGAACAGCACTTGAATTAGACGGAATGAGAGATCTTGAGCTTAATGATGAGGGTGATTATGCGGCTGTATCTGCAGAAACTGTTGTAGATAGTGTTATTTTAGTACAACAGCGCAAAGAATTAAACGAAATTGAACTTGCTTTAGATAAAATAAAGAATGGAGCTTACGGAGTTTGTGAAATGTGTGAAGAGCCTATCGGTAGAGCACGTTTAGACGTGAAGAATTTTGCACGTTTTTGTATTACATGCCGGAAGATCAACGAAAAAGAAGAAAAATAAGGGGGTAGAATATGAGACTTGGTTTATATGTTTTTGCAGCACTCACGCTCGCAGCCATTATTGGTGCGTTGACGTATACAATTAATCCAAACAATTATGTTGTAGAGGTAATGGGGATTAATTTTAATTTTCCTATAGCTGTTTGGGTAGTTTTACCTATGTTCGTTTTACTTATATTTACTATTTTTCATATGATTTTTTACAGTTTGAAAAGTTATTTTAAACTTAAAAAATGGCAAAGAGATGCGGCAACACTGGATGATGCACTTTATTGGTCATTGGTGAATGAACCAAAAGAACAAAAATATGCGATGAATGAGTTTAAAAATTCAGCAGTACTTCTCGGAAAATCTTCTTTAAATCTTTTAGATAGTGTTGAAGGACTTAACCCTAGACTCTCTAAAGTCGTGAATATTATTACCAAAATTAAAAATGGTGAGTATGTTGATCTCAAAGAGAATAAAATGGCCAAAGTATTCAATGAAGGTAACCCCCATCTGATACAAAACAGACTGAACCGTTTGGAGGCAGATAGTGAGTTTGTTGAAGAAGTGATGAAGTCTTCTTCTAAGTTTTCTACGCTGGTGAGGGAACAGGCATTAGAGATTTTTGCACGTAAAGAGACATTTTACAAAGCACGTAAATATGCAAAAATATTTGATGCTAAAAATTTTCATATTATGCTAGAAAGAGTAAATGGTGAAGAAGATATGGGACTTACAAGTGAAATTCTTAATGACTTTATCTCTGCATTAAAGCTTTCATGTACAGATTTCGTAAAAATAGCAAATATTACTAAAAAGCATTTTGCTCCAGATCAGAATTTGGCATTGTTTAAGGGGTATCAGCAAGAAAACCCTAAAGCACAAAATGCATATCTTTATCTTTTGTTTGAGTATGAACTTTTAGATGAAGCCAATGCTTATTTGGAAGAGCAGGAAGAAAATGAGTTTATCAAATTTAGAGCACTTTATGAACTTAAACAAGAGCATAAAAAGTTTAAACTTGAAGATCTCATCGATACAGACACTATTTGTAAATGAAACTAGATTTTTCCCAACCCCTTTATGCTTTAGCCCCTCTTGCGGGCTTTACAGACCTTCCTTTTCGTTCTGTTGTCAAGAAGTTCGGTGTTGACCTTACGGTCAGTGAGATGATAAGCTCCAATGCACTTGCCCATGATAGTAAAAAAACCCATAAAATGTTAGAGAAGAGTTCTTTGGAAACACCATACTCCATACAGATAGCAGGTTCAGACCTGAATGTCATAAAGCGTGTCGTAGAGATCATTAATACCAAAGAAGGCGTTGATATCATAGATCTGAACTGTGGTTGTCCTGCACCCAAAGTTGTGAATAATCTTCAGGGAAGTTCACTACTCACCGATCTTGTTCAGATGGGAAAAGTGATAGAAACGATCAAACGATACTCCAACAAAGAGCAAACATCTGTTAAGATCAGATTAGGGTTTGATGAGAAAAACCATGTAGAGATTGCCAAAGTTTGTCAGGAAAGCGGAGCAGATTTTATTGCCGTGCATGGCAGAACAAAAGCAGGGAGATACAAAGCTACTGTAGATTATGATGCGATCGCAGAGATAAAGTCAGTGATTTCTATTCCTGTCATTGCAAATGGAGATATAGACTCTCCTTCTAAGGCAAAATGGGTCCTGGAACATACAGGTGCGGATGGTATTATGATAGGCCGTGCAGCAGTAGGTAATCCATGGATATTTCATCAGATAAAAACAGGAAAAGAAAGTGTAGAGAGTACGCTTATCAAAGAGGTGGTACTGGAACATTTTGACCAGATGATCGCTCACTATGGTGAGTATGGTGCTGTAATGTTTCGTAAGCATCTCCATACGTATTCAAAAGCAGGATACCAAGGTGCTTCAGCTTTTAGAGATCTCGTTAATCGTATAGATGACCCATCTCAGATGAGAGTTGTTGTGGCTGAGTTTTTTTCACAGGATTTTTTTAAAAACAGTTGATGTATATCAAAGGTTTCAAATCATCCTTATACTATAATCCCATCAAATTATTTCCAAGGCTTTATTATGACTTTTGTATTGATTAAAACGATTCATATTTTTGCAGCATTCATTTATGGTGGTTTTTTGATCACAGATAACCTTTTCCTTGCAAAGATCAAAAAATCTTTTGATGAAGAAGAACATACAAAGATCAGAGAATCTTTTATGAAGTATGTACGTAAAGTAGTACCACCCAGTTTGATCGTTGCTGTATTAACAGGACTTTATCTTATCACTCAAGTCTATGGCCCTATAGGTGAAGAGGGATTGACAAGATTCCAAATGCTTCTTTCTTTGAAAGCATTTTTAGGTATCTGGCTGGGACTCAGAGGATTTTTACAAGTCTATTTGAAGATCCAGCCTTTGGTTTTTAAAAGTCATGTATTACCATTTGCCTTTGTCATTACTATTATTTTCTTATCTCAGTTTATGTATATCTAAATTTATCTTTTGAAACCCCACACAAAAGACTAAAAAAATGTTATAATTCCAAGTTAATTTTTGGAGTATAATTTATGATTATAGAACTTATTTTAGTCGGTATCTTTATCGGGATAATGTCAGGCTTTTTTGGTATAGGTGGAGGGATGATCCTTGTGCCTGTACTTTTGGCACTTGGCTTTGAGATCAAAGATGCTATTGGTATCTCTATCGTCCAGATGGTATTTTCTTCTATCTTCGGTTCTTATCTGAATCATAAAAAAGGTTCTCTCATCATAGGTGAGGGTATCTTTGTAGGGCTTGGTGGATTTGCAGGTGGGTACATCGGTGGATATGTCACACAGTTCATTGCAGATGCAGTGTTACAATTTACCTTCTTCAGTTTGATTCTTTTTGCACTCTTTAGACTCTTTTTCTCCAAAAATCATGAAGATGACGCACAAACAAGATCGCTTCATAAAGGCTTGCTTTTTGGTATAGGACTAGCGATAGGTATCTTTTCCATTACACTTGGTATCGGTGGTTCTATCATTTTGACACCACTTTTGGTAGGTTTATTGCATTACCCTATCAAAAAGGCAGTGAGTGCAGGGCTTTTCTTTGTAGTGTTTTCTTCTATTGCAGGGCTCATAAGTCGTTTGACAACAGGAACAATTGATTTTTCCAATGGTTTAGTTGTAGCAGTGGCTTCACTTGTGGGTGTGGCATTAGGGATATGGTTAAAAGATCATGTGACCTCTAAAAATCACAAGATGGCATTGTTGGTACTTTATGTGTTTGCATTGGGTATGTTAGTAAAGAAAATTTGGTTTTAATATAGGATTTGAGATAGATGACAAGAAATAAATTTCAGTACAGTGAGGCACTAAATGCCGAGTTGTAAAAAAGATATGATACATGTTTATGGTGCAAGAGAAAACAACTTAAAAAATATAAACATCAGTATCCCTAAAAACAAGCTTGTAGTCATTACAGGTATTTCAGGAAGCGGTAAATCTACATTAGCCTTTTCCACACTTTATGCTGAGGGGCAAAGACGTTATATAGAGTCACTCTCAAGCTATGCCAGACAGTTTTTAGGACGGGTAGGGAAGCCTGATGTCGATAAGATAGAAGGGCTTACACCGGCTATTGCCATCGACCAGAAGACAACCTCTAAAAACCCTCGTTCTACGGTAGGGACGATCACAGAGATCTATGATTATCTTAGACTGCTTTTTGCACGTGTGGGAGAACAGCATTGCCATGAGTGTGGAAAGCCTATCTCATCGATGTCCGCAAGTGATATTATCGAAGAGGTACTGAAGCTGCCTGACGGCGCAAAACTTGTCATTATGGCACCACTTGTCAAAGAGAAAAAGGGTACTTTTTCAGATATGCTGGAGTCACTGCGACACAAGGGCTATGTACGTGCTATGATAGATGGTGTAATGGTGCGCCTTGATGATGAGATAGAACTCTCTAAAACGAAGAAGCATACCATTAAAGTGGTAGTCGATAGAGTAGTGGTTAAAGAAGAGAGTCGTGACCGTATAGGGCAAGATGTAGAGAAAGCACTAAAAGAGAGTTACGGAGAGATGGAGATCGAAGTACTAAACTTTGAAGAGTTGGACTTGGACAGACAGCATATTCACTACTCTGAGCACTTGGCATGTTTTGATTGCAAGTTGAGTTTTGAACCTTTGGAGCCCGTAAGCTTTTCATTTAATTCACCAAAAGGTGCTTGTCCTGCCTGTGATGGGTTGGGGATCCGTTATGCCATAGACCTCAAAAAGGTCATAGACCAAGAACTCTCTATTGAGAAGGGTGCAGTCAAAATCATGTACGGTTTTAATAAGAGTTACTATACTAAATTTCTCAATGCTTTTTGTGAACAAAATGATATTGACATTAAAATACCTTACGGTGAACTTCCTGAATATCAACAAAAAGCTATACTTTATGGTATCGGCGGTACGGTTGATTTTACATGGAAGCGTCATAAACTCAAACGTGAATGGCCGGGGGTTGTGAAGTTTGCACATGATATGTTCAAAGATGAGAAAGACCTCTCTGAATATATGACCGAAAAAGTATGTGACAAATGTAACGGACACAGACTTAGACCACGCTCTTTGGCTGTGAAGATAGAGGGCAAGAATATTGCTGATATTATTGATATGCCTATTGAAAAATCTTATGCTTATTTTGCCGACGAGAAGAGTTTTTCTCATTTGAGTGAACAGCAAAAGATGATAGCAGAGTCTATACTTAAAGAACTTCAGGAGAGACTCTTCTTTTTGTATGATGTTGGATTGGGATATATTTCGTTAAATCGTGATGCAAGAACCATTTCCGGAGGTGAGGCACAGCGTATCCGTATTGCTTCACAAATAGGTTCGGGACTTACAGGTGTGATGTATGTACTGGATGAGCCCAGTATCGGATTGCATGAACGCGATACCATGAAACTGATTCGTACATTGAACTCTCTGCGGGATAAGGGAAACTCTGTTATCGTAGTAGAGCATGATAAAGAGACGATTCTTGCAGCGGATTTTATCATAGATATAGGTCCCGGTGCAGGAGAGTTTGGTGGAGAGATAGTCTTTGCCGGGGATGCAAAGAAACTTTCACGTGCCAAAACACTTACGGCTGACTATCTTTATGGTAAAAAAGAGATAGCTTATAGCCATGACAACCCGCAAAAAGAGTGGATAGAGATAAAAAATGTAACCCTGAATAACATTGAAAAACTTGATGCAAAGATACCGCTCAGGAACCTTGTGTGCATCACGGGTGTAAGCGGAAGCGGTAAAAGTTCACTGATACTTCAAACTTTACTCCCTGTAGCAAGAGAGTTGCTTAACCATGCAAGAAAGGTCAATAAAGTAGATGGTGTAGAGATCACAGGACTTGAGAAGCTTGATAAAGTCATCTACCTTGATCAAAGCCCTATAGGACGAACTCCGCGCTCAAACCCTGCAACCTATACAGGTATCATGGATGAGATACGTAAACTCTTTGCACAAACGAAAGAAGCAGAATTGAGAGGCTATAAAATAGGACGTTTCTCTTTTAATGTCAAAGGCGGACGATGTGAGAAGTGTCAGGGTGACGGACAGATCAAGATAGAGATGCACTTTTTACCGGATGTGCTTGTAAGCTGTGATGCCTGTGATGGTACGCGTTATAATGCACAGACAAGAGAAGTGTTGTATAAAGGGAAGTCTATTGCTGATGTATTGGCTATGAGTGTAGGGGAGGCATTAGAGTTCTTCAAAGCCATTCCTGCTATAGCTGTTAAGCTCAAGACACTGACAGATGTAGGTTTGGACTACATTACACTTGGGCAAAATGCAACTACACTTTCAGGTGGTGAGGCACAGCGTATTAAGCTTAGTAAAGAGTTAAGCCGTAAAGATACCGGAAAAACACTTTACATCCTGGATGAACCCACTACCGGGCTTCACTTTGCAGATGTAGACAGACTGACCGGTGTATTGCATCATCTTGTTGAACTTGGAAACTCTGTAGTGGTTATTGAACACAACTTGGATATGGTTAAAAATGCAGATTACATCATAGATATGGGACCGGAAGGTGGAAACAAGGGGGGACTGATCATTGCGACGGGTTCTCCGGAGAAGTTGGCTGAGGAGTATGAGCAGACGGGAAGTTATACCGGTGAGTATCTGGCTAAAGAGTTAATATAGAGTCATAGCTCTTTAGTCTTCCTGTTTTCAGAAGACCCTTTTTATAAAAATAATTACGGCCGACGAAACTGTTTTCTTTTTTGTTTCTGACTTCCATAAGCAAAAGTTAGACCCATTTTAACAATATAAAGCATGATAAGAGCTGCTATCGCTTCATATCCTATAGCCCAGGTTAAGATAAAAGATGATTGATCAAAGAGTGAGAAAAAAAGTTTAACCTTCCTTTCGGAAATATAAAAGAAAAGAAAAAGAAGACCGGCTAAATAAGGCAAAGAAATAAAATAGATGGCTAAAAACAGTTTTTCAAGACCTCTGGGAAAAAAAAGAGGTGTATCTGAAAAATGAACTTCTTTTTGTGAGAATTTTGCAGATGATCCGATATGTCTTTCTTTTGCAGATGATCCGATATCTTTTTCTAGTGGGGGGTGTGTTACTGTTGCATGCATTACATGGGCTGTTACGGTCATATGGTCACTCCTCTTTTTACATCTCAAATATTTATTCAAGTGTCGATTTGAGCAACCCGGCTGCCTTAAGAAGACCCGTGGCTTTCCGTCCTATTTTCACAAATAGTTTAGCTTTATTCATATATTTTTTTAATCATAACAGTTAATATATTAAGATCAAATTAAATGAAGATGAAAATAAGAGCAACTTCTAACAGTTAATAGGTTAAAATACATAAAAAATTAGGCTTTTTCTTGAAAACAATTACCATAATAGACACATTCGGCTTTTTCTTTCGTTCTTATTTTGCACTTCCTCCTTTACGTAACTCGGAAGGTTTTCCTACGGGTTTACTCACAGGGTTTATCAATCTTGTTGATTCTCTACATCGTGACCATAGTACAGACTATCTCGTATTTGCACTTGACAGTAAAGGGAAAACGTTTCGAAATGAACTCTACCCTGAGTATAAAGCGAATCGTGAAGCACCGCCTGAAGATCTGACAAAACAACTTCCTGTTGCCATAGACTGGATAGAACAGATGGGTTTTGCAAACCTTTCCCGTGAAGGATATGAAGCAGATGATGTGATCACTACAGTGACAAAGTTCGCCAAAGAACAGGGAATGAAAGTACGTATTGTTTCGCATGATAAAGATCTCTATCAGCTTATTGATGACGGCATGGTCGTAATGTATGATTCTGTAAAGAAAAAAGAGGTAGATGAGCAGGCATGTATAGAGAAATTCGGGGTAAATCCTAAAGATTTTGTTGACTTTCAGGCAATAGTAGGAGACAGCTCGGACAATGTTCCTGGAGTTAAAGGAATAGGAGTCAAAGGAGCGGCAAAACTGATCAATGAATTTCATACTCTTGAGAATATTTATGCCAATATTGAAAAATGTGGAACCCCTCGTATACAAAAGCTCTTACTGGAGAGTAAAGAGAAAGCCTTTTTGTCACGTGAACTGGTAACTATGAGAACAGATGTATTTAAAGATCTTGATCTTGAGAGTTTTGTCTTTGAAGACAGAAATTATTTGAGCTGTTTGGTAGATGAATTCGAACAGTATGAGATGAAACATGCGATCAAAAAGGCACAAGCAGGGCAGAATGAAGCAGGCTGCAGTGATGTGATCAAGCCCAAGCCAAAAGAGCCGACACTCAGTTTTGAAGCAGTAACTTTAGATACAAAAGAGAAGTTAGATGCCGTGATTGATGCCATAGATAGTGATACGATCGTAGCTTTTGATACAGAAACTACAGGATTGGATACCAAAGTAGCCAAGATGGTCGGATTTAGTTTTTGTACGGCAACAGATAAGGCATATTATGTACCTGTAGGACATAGTTATCTGGGTGTAGAAGAACAGGTACACATAGATGATGCGATCGTATCACTCAAAAAACTACTGAAACATAAAGTGATAGGACAAAATCTAAAGTTTGATCTCTCTTTGCTCTATAACCAGTACGGTTTTGATGAAATTACTCCTTATGCAGATACGATGATCATGGCATGGCTTTCTGATCCCGGAAGCAAAGTAGGGCTTGATGCTTTGGCAAAGAAGTTCTTTAAGTATGAGATGAAACCGTTTAAAGAGATGGTAAAAAAAGGGGAAGATTTTTCTGCTGTGTCTATAGATAATGCGACTTTTTATGCAGCAGAAGATGCCTGGATGACTTTCATGCTTTATGGAACGATCAAAAAAAAGATGGAACTTTCATCACTTACCCATCTTTTAACTGAAGCAAAGAATGTAGAGTACCCTTTTATCAATGTACTTATCCGTATGGAACGCTTAGGGATAAGAGTAGACCAGTCAAAACTACAGAGTTTGCAAAAAACATTAAGTGGGGATCTTGCAACTTTAACGCAAGAGATCTATGCACTGAGTGGGTCTGAGTTCAATATCAAATCTACTCAGCAACTCGGTGTGGTACTGTTCCAACAGATAGGACTCAAAGGTGGCAAGAAAACAAAAACAGGGTACAGCACCAATGAAGCTGTACTTCAGTCCCTTAGGGGAGAACATCCCGTTATAGAAAAGATACTTGAGTATCGGGAGTACCAGAAAATACTCTCTACCTATGTAGATCCTCTGCTTAAACTTGCTAAGAAGGATGAACAGGGTCGTATCTATACCTCTTTTGTACAAACGGGTACAGCAACCGGTCGTTTAAGTTCGCGTGACCCTAACCTGCAAAATATCCCTGTACGCTCTGTACTGGGGCGTTCTGTGAGAGAGGCATTCGTAGCCAGAGAGGGATACAAATTAGTCAGTATAGACTACTCGCAAATTGAGCTTCGCCTGCTTGCACACTTTTCAAAAGATGCTGCTTTAATGGAAGCTTTCAATAATAATATTGATATACACATGGCTACAGCAGTAAAACTTTTTGGTGAAGATGAAGCTAAAGAGAAACGAAATTTTGCCAAATCAGTTAACTTTGGACTACTTTACGGGATGGGGCCTAAAAAACTCTCTGATGAGTTAGGTATCAGTTCGGGTGAAGCCAAAGAGATCATTAGCAATTATTTTGCGTCATTTCCTACGGTGAAGCATTTCCTGGAAGGCATACAGGAAAGGGTAAAAATAGATGGTTATGTTGAGACTATACTTAAAAGAAGACGTATTTTTGACTATGAGAATGCCAATGGTATGCAAAAAGCAGCCTTCATGCGTGAGTCGGTTAATACCGTATTCCAGGGTTCTGCGGCAGATCTCATAAAACTCTCTATGAATCAGATAGACAGTATGATACGGGATGAAGAACTTGATGCTTTTATGCTTCTGCAAATTCATGATGAACTTATCTTTGAGATCAAAGAGGAAAAGGTTGAAGAGATATCTAAACGTTTTGTACATACAATGGAAAATGTATTAGAGCTTGATGTGCCTTTGGAGTGTTCTGTGAGTGTTGGTAATAGTTGGGGAGAACTTAAGTAAGATATTTTCTTAATTAACATTCCATTAGCATAGATGAGCTATAATCGCTTCTTATTAATTTGAAATTTATGCGTATAGAAGGATTTTAAACCATGTTAAAACATATTTTATCCATGAAAATGGCAGTCTTTATGCTGTTTATTTTTGGAGTATTGGTAGGTGCTGCAACATTTATAGAAAATGATTACGGTACACAGACGGCACAGGCACTCATCTATAAAGCCAAATGGTTTGAACTCTTTTTAGCCTATTTTATAACTATACTGGTATATCAGATAATAAAGTATAAAAGCTATAAGACAAAATTTCCGGTATTCCTTTTCCATATGTCATTTCTCATCATCGCTATAGGTGCACTTATTACACGTTATGTGGGTTATGAAGGTATTATGCACATCAGAGAAGGGAAGTCAACAAATTTAATGGTTTCCGATGTAAAAATACTGCAAGTCTATGCTAAAAGTGCTGATAAAAATGCTTCTTTGGAAAAAGAGTTGTATTTCTCGACAATGACTAAAAACAGTTTATCTGAAAGCTTGAAACTAGGTGATAAAAAAGTAGATATTGAGTTGGTTAAGTATCTACCTACAGCGACTCAAGAGCTTGTATCGGATCCTCATGGTAAAACACTCTTGGAGTTGAAAGTCTCGGCAGGCGGTCAAGGAAAGATACACTATTTTGAAAAAGGAAGTATCAAGGATTTTGGTGGTTTCTATGTGGCGTATAATACGGTAAATACAAGAACAGATAAACCGACATTCATGATAAGCGGTGAAGCAGGTTCTTTGAAAGTGCATTTCCCGTTTATCTTAAAAACACTCAATATGGAGACGAAAGAGTCGGCTGAGCTTATGGCTGGTGACAACAACCTTACACGAAGAATGTTATATCGTTTTGGAAGTAATGCTGTGGTCTTAAAGTCTATACATGAAAAAGCGAGTCTGAAAACCGTTTCGCATGATATTAAAACACAGTCCGGCCAAGCAGAATTCATTCAACTTAAAGTAAGTGTAGGCGATAAAAGTCAAGTTGTGACCTGTAAACCAAGAAAAGGGCAGACAGGTGAGTTGAAAAAACTTACACTGGATGGTGTGGATATAAGTTTGCGTATCGGTGCAAAGATCATAGAGTTGCCATTTTCCATCAAACTGGAGAAGTTCAAGTTGGAACGATATCCCGGTTCTATGACACCTGCATCGTATGCAAGTGATGTCGTGCTCATAGATAAAGAGCAAAATATCAACATGCCGTATAAAATTTATATGAACCATATCTTAGACCATAGAAATTATCGTTTCTTCCAATCCTCTTATGATCCTGATGAGAAGGGAACAGTACTTTCTGTCAACCATGACCCGGGAACACTTCCGACATACATAGGGTATATCTTAATGACACTGGGGATGCTCTGGAGTCTGTTCATCCCGAATGGAAGGTTCCAGAAACTTCTGAAAGGAGCAAGAAAACTGCAGGAAGGTGCAGCAGTAGCGGTACTTTTTATGCTGTTGGCTTTTGTTCCGCAAGATGTGAATGCTGCCTCGCCACAGCTTGATCTTCAACAACAAAAAGAGATGCAAGCGTATGATGCTGCCCATGCAAAAAAGTTTGGGATGCTTGCTGTACAGGATCATCAGGGACGTATGAAACCGATGGATACTGTGGCGCATGAAGTCATTGCCAAAATTACAGGAAAATCCTCACTTTTTGGCTTAGAGCCTACGCAGATGTTCATAGGTATGGTCTTGCAACCGGAGCTTTACCAAAATGTACCTATGATTAAGATAGGACATAAAAAGATAGCCCTTGATCTGGGCTTGCCTGAAGATGCAAAATTCGCAAAATTTACAGACTTTTTCAGTAAAAAAGACAATAGTTATAAAATTTTTAAAGCAGTTACTGATGCAAGCAGAAAAAAACCGTTGGAAAAGACACAATACGATAAAGAGCTAATTAAAATAGATGAACGTGTTAATGTCTCCTATATGGTATACCAGGGTACTTTGATGCGTATCTATCCAAAACCAAACGATGAAAACAATAAATGGTTCGCACCTATGGATGCGTTAAAAGCCTTTGCCCCGGAAGATATACAAAAAGTAAAAATGAGTATCTCTGCCTATTTCATGATGGTGGGTCAGGCACTGGAAACAGGAAAATGGGAGAATGCCGATCTGGCTTTAAGAGGTATACAAAAATATCAACAAACTTATGGTGCAGCGGTACTTCCAAGCCCAAAACATATAGAGATGGAGATATGGTATAACAAGCTGGGACTCTTTGGTAAGCTGGTACCACTCTATCTACTTATGGGACTTCTTCTTCTTGTGTTTGCTTTCATCAATGTAATTAAACCGGCTTTCTCTATGAAATGGATCATGCGAGGAGCATGGAGCATTCTTATTGTAGGGTTTACTTTACATATCATAGGGTTGGGTATACGCTGGTATATCGCAGGGCATGCACCATGGTCGAATGCCTATGAATCCATCGTATTTATTGCAGCTGCTACGGTCTTTGCCGGGATCGTACTGGCAAGAAAATCACCATTTGCATTGGCCGGTACTGCTATTTTGGCAGGTATTACGATGGGTGTGGCACATATGAACTTTATCAATCCGGAGATCACAAACCTTGTACCGGTCCTTAAATCGTACTGGCTTATGATACATGTGGCAACGATCATCTCTGGTGATGGTTTCTTTGGATTAGGATCTATTTTATCACTATTGGTACTTATACTCTTTATTATAAGAGGTAAAAATGGTAATGAAAACATAGACCGTTCCATTAAAGAGTTGACGAACCTTTCAGAGATGGCACTGATCATAGGGCTTATGCTGCTTACTATCGGTAACTTCCTTGGCGGGGTATGGGCAAATGAGAGTTGGGGACGCTACTGGGGCTGGGACTCAAAAGAGACTTGGGCAGCAGTAACCATTCTTATCTATGCCACAGTGTTGCACCTTAGATTTATACCGGCACTCAAATCTACATTTATTTATAATGTAGCATCTACCTGGGCATACTCCACGGTACTCATGACATATTTTGGAGTGAACTATTACCTCTCAGGACTTCATTCTTACGCAGCAGGTGACCCGGTACCTATTCCTGTATGGATCTATTATGCTGTAGCAGGATTGTTTGTTTTAACAGTTTTAGCAGCAAGAAATAGAAAGCTAAAATAGTTTTCTTCTGTAGTGTGGGGAGGAATGCATCCCGGAAGAGGTGCCTTTTGGAGGTCCACGCTACTTAAGGATCCTCTTTATTGCCTCGGAACAGATCGTTAACCCAAAAGCACCGGTTACGGCTACACATGACCCTTTCTCTTTACATTTATCTTCTTCAGGTGAGAAGACTACGGTAAAATTCCTGTCAAACTTTGCTTTTTTAAGTTCGTTTCGTATTTTTCTTGCGAGTGCATCTCCGTGGGTTTTCCAGATGGAAGCTACTTCTATTTTGTTGGTCTCAAAACGTTTGGCGGAGCCTACGGACATAATGAGTTTTTTGTAACATTTTTTGGCAACTTCTATTTTTACTTTTGTAGTATCTGCCGCATCAATAATGATGTCATAAGGTTCAAAGTCGAAGCCTTCTACCCACACCATATCCATTTTCTGATGTATGGTCTGTATGCCGGGGTAGAGTCTGGCCAAGGTTTCTATTTTACTTTCTCCTACAGCTTCTGAACCTATTTGCCTGTTCTGGTTTGTTTCATCGTAACGATCGTAGTCCAATATGGTAATGTCACTCACCCCGGAACGGTACAGGCAGTCAAGTGCATAAGAGCCTACCCCACCCACACCTAAGATGAGTATCTTAGCTTTTTGTAATCTATCAAAGTCTTCCTCTCCGAAGAGCATGCGGCATCTTTCAAACCTCATTGTTAAACCTTATCATAGCTATTTAAACGACTGGTCGTGTGAGCACTCTGCTGAAGAGGGCATAGCATCAGCGTAGTTTTTTGGGCTTTGCTCAAAAAACATTCTATTGAATGGAACCTCACAGCCACGACTCCAAAGATGAAATATCATCATAACTGGTCATATCGAGATGTATAGGTGTAATGGATATATAACCATCATTGATGGCTTCAAAGTCTGTAACATGTCCTTTGGTTTCCATCCATCCCAGTGCAGGTAAGCCTATCCAGTAGTACTCTTTTCCTCGTGGATTGTAGTGTACTTCCGCATCATGCGCATAGAGACGATTTCCGGCACGTGTGACTTTGAACCCTTTACATTCTGAAGAGGGAATAGGCGGAATGTTGATATTTAAAAATTTACGTGGAGGAAGGGGGAACTCACCATCAAAGATCTTTTGTACGAGTGTAGCTATGCTCTTTTTGGCTAAGTCATACCCCAGTTCTTCAATGCTTTCACCACTGTTACTGTAGACTTGAGAGATGGCGATGGATGGGATGCCTTGCAGTACAGCTTCCATAGCAGCAGAAGCTGTACCTGAGTATGTAATATCCTCTCCCATATTTGAACCAATGTTGATACCTGAGATGACAATATCAGGTTTATTTTCTTTATTGAAAAGTTTAGTGAGTGAAAGAAAGATACAGTCTGAAGGAGTACCATCATCCAGTTTATAAAAGTTCTCTTCGAGATGTACGAAATGTAATGGTTTGGTAAGTGTCAGTGAGTGCCCACAGGCTGATTTTTCTGTTGTCGGAGCTACTACTGTAACGTGTCCCAGAGGTTCAAGTGCTTCAACTAACGATTGAAGTCCATGAGATTCAAAACCATCATCATTTGTAATTAAAATTTGCTTCATTTGTGTACTTTTTGGATTATTTTAGCGCTATTATAACCTTTTTGGTATAATACACGCAACTATATATAAATCAATTATTTTAAAGGATATATCGTGCAAAAAGAGCCGATGTTAAGATCAACGTATGTGAAGCTTTCAGAAGAACTTGAACAGTTGAAATCTGTTGAGAGAGGTGTCATTGCCAAGGTGATCGATGAAGCAAGAGAATTGGGTGACCTTAAGGAAAATGCAGAGTATCATGCAGCCAAAGATAAGCAGGGGCTTATGGAAGCACGTATCGCTGAACTTACTGATGTAGTAGGTAGAGCACAAGTGGTTGACCCCTCTATATTCGCACATGAGCGTGTGAGTTTTGGCTCGACAGTTATTTTGACTGACCAAGAAACAGATGAAGAGATAAAATACACTATTGTGGGTGGGCAAGAGTCAAATCCTCAAGCAGGGCTTATCTCTATTCAATCACCTATGGCAAGAGCACTCATAGGAAAAGAAGAGGGTGATGAAATAGAGGTAACACTTCCAAGTGGTAAAAAAGTGTATGATATCGAAGAGATAGTATATGAAGAGATCATTATATAGGGGTCATGGGTTGAGTTTTTATGAAACAAAAAGTAAACCCTTGACCTCAAGGAGTCAGGTATGATAAAAGTAGGTATCGTAGGGGCTAGTGGATACACAGGTCTTGAACTGGTAAAAATGTTAGTGAGTCATCCGGGTTTTCAGTTGACTTACCTTGCAACCACGCAAGGTGACACGATGATAGAACAACTGCATCCTTCTCTGGAAGATGTAATAAGCCTTCCGGTAGAAAAAGCGGATGTAGCTTCTGCAGCTGAGCGTTGCGAGTTGGTCTTCCTGGCACTTCCTCATAAAACCTCTATGGGCTTTGCAAAAGAGCTCCTAGATAAAGGTGTGAAAGTTGTTGATCTTTCTGCTGATTATCGTTTAGAGCTTGATACCTACGAAGAGCATTATTGTGAACATGAAGATAAAGCACGTTTGGATGACTCTGTCTATGCTCTTATCGAGTATTACAGAGAAGACCTAAAGAAAGCGAAATTGGCTGCAGGACCAGGCTGTTACCCTACAGCAACGCTGCTCGGTATATTGCCTTTTATCCCTTACATTGATACCTCTGCACCTCTTTTTGTGGATGCAAAGTCAGGCTTGAGTGGAGCAGGAAAGAAGCTTTCAGAAATGACAAGTTTTGTAAATATGAATGAAAACATCTTTGCCTACAATCCACTTAAGCATCGTCATGCACCGGAGATAGCAGAAAAGATAGAGAAGATACATGGTGCCAAGATGAATGTCAACTTTGTACCGCATCTTATCCCTGCTACACGCGGTGAGTTGGTAAGTGTGTATGCGACTTTGAAAGAAGAGATCAATCCTCTTGAAGTGTTGAAAAAACACTATGAAAATGATCCGTTTATCCGTATACGTGAAACACCTGTTGATATTAAAAGTACTGCAGGTACTCACTTTTGTGACATTTTTGCAGCGAAGAACGGTAATGCACTTTTTGTGAGTTCAGCTATAGACAATCTTTTACGTGGAGCTAGTTCACAAGCACTTGCCGCAGCAAACCTTATGTGCGGATATGATGAGGGTATGGGGATACCAGTCATCTCTTACGTTCCGTAATCGATGAAGTGAAGAGTGAAGCGTGAAGCGTGAAGAGATAAAAGAAGGGGCGATCTTCATCGCTGACTCTCACTATCCGCATCATGGAGATGCTTTTTTAGAGCTTCTTAAAAAGTTGGAAAATGGTGAGATCAATACTTCTCAGCTCTTTTTGATGGGTGATAATTTTGATCTGCTCTTTGGATACAATGACTTCATCCAAACTTTTTCTTCCGAAGCAATAGCATTACTGGGTAAACTTTCTACAAAATTAGAGGTACATTACTTTGAAGGCAACCATGATTTTTGTCTCAAAGAGGTTTTTCCGGATATAAAAGTTTACAGTAGAGAACAACAGCCCATCATGTTTACATTGGATGAAAAAAAGGTTGCCATCTCTCATGGTGATAAATATGTTACAGGTTTTGGCTATGATCTCTACTGTAAAGTCTTGCGAAACAAAACCATACTGACACTACTCAAACCTTTCCAAAAAGCTATCATTAACTATTATATGCAAAAACTCTCTCAAAAAAAGATCTGCCATACTTTTGAAGATTTTGATAAAAAGGTAGAGAATATACTGGAGTACTATAAAGAGGCTGATCTTGTGATAGAAGGACATTTCCACCAGTCGAAAGTGCTAGGCAAATATATCTCTTTACCCTCCTTGGCATGTCAAGGGCAAGTAGGAGTGATAAAAGAGGCTGATATGCTCTTTATAACACTGTAATGGTCTATCTTTCACTCTTTGCTGTTGCTTTTGGAGCTGCCACACTTTTACCACTGGGCAGTGAAGCACTTTTCCTTTACGATATTGAACAGGGCTACAGCTTTTTTTTACTGTGGCTCTTTGCGTCTGTAGGTAATACGTTGGGTTCCATGGTCAACTATTGGTTGGGATTAAAAGGGGAAGCTTATCTTGAAAGAAAAGGGCATTTATCTACACAGAAGATGGATAAAGCAAAAGGTTTTTTCGATAAATTTGGAGGAATGACGCTACTTTTGTCCTGGGCACCTATCATCGGGGACCCGTTGACTTTTGTCGCGGGGGTACTACGCTACAACTTTAAGTGGTTTGTACTTATTGTCTTTGTAGCCAAAGCGACACGTTACGCAGTGATCGGTTTTCTTCTGCAGAGTTTATCCGTATAGAAACTGCCAAACGGTACGAGTGATAGAACAAAGTAGAGTATTGCTTCTTTTTTACTAAATGGTACGTCACGAGTAGCTTCTAAAAGTTGATAGATAAATGCTAAAAAGAGAAATCCATGTAACATTCCTGCTATTTTCGTGGCCATTGGGTAACCAAATGCATATTTGAGTGGCATAGCAACAAAGAGTAAGATAATAAAGGAATACCCTTCTATTTTATTGATAAGACGGAATTTTTTTAATTCGGACATATTTTCTCCTATTTTTTTGGGAGTATAGCAAAAGATGTTTAATAAAGAATAAATAAATTTCTATTTTTAGGTTATAATTATTTATATTATAAAAGGAGTATACATGAATAATGAAAACATACCAGAGTATGATTTTTCGATTATTGAGATGATAAAAGAGGGATTTCGCCGCATAGAAGGTGTGAAGCAGCCTTTTATTATTGCTTTTCTTATTTATATAGCAGTGGCTATTGCTGCACATACTGTTTTAAGCCTTTTCTTTCCTTCTCCACCACCTCCTGCGGAACCAAATATACTTAATGAGCAAATCGTTGGTATCTTAAGTTATCCTATACTCATACCTCTTATCGTAGGCATTATGATGCTTGCAGTTAAACATTCACGCGGAGAGAACATAGAGTTAAAGTCTATTTTTGACTATTATCACATCATAGGGCATTTGTCATTGGCAGGTATTTTGATCTATATTATGACTTTACTGGGTTTTTTACTTTTTATTGTTCCCGGGATCTATCTTAGTATTGCTTATGTTTTTACCCTTCCTCTTATCGCAGATAAAGGGATGAATGTCTGGGAAGCGATGGAGTTCTCAAGAAAAGCTGTTACAAAAAACTGGTTTAAGGTCTTTGGTCTGATGTTCCTCTTGGGTCTCATCTTCGGACTTGGAGTACTTACAATGGGTATCGGTCTCATCTGGGCTATTCCCTTGATGTTCGTTACACTTTATGGCTTGCTTTATCCGTTGATCTTTGATGGGGTGGAGGAGCAGATATAACATTGCAATCAGCTGTTTATATATTGGCAAGTAAAAAAGGAGGCACGCTTTATATAGGTGTTACTTCTGATTTAGTTAAGCGTGTATATGAACACAAAAATAGTTTGGTGAATGGTTTTACAAAAGAGTATCATGTGGGTATGTTAGTCTATTATGAATTGCATGAGAGTATGGAAGAGGCTATTAAAAAAGAGAAGAAATTAAAGAAGTGGAATCGTCAATGGAAGATCGATCTCATAGAAAAAGCAAATCCTGAGTGGAAGGATTTGTATTTAAGTATAATTTAAATTCCCGTCATTCCCGACCCCGATCGGGCACCCCAAGGGTATTTCCTACGGGCAATCTAGAATTTGAACTGATATAGAATATCTAAGCTACTTGAAGCAACACTCTATTCAAAATTCTAGATCCCCGTGTCAAGCACGAGGATGACGAAAACTTAAATAAAATAAAAGTCCCTGTCATTCCCAATATATTTTGAAATAAAGAAAATCTCTATCCGTCATTCCCGACCCCGATTGGGAATCTAGAATTCAAACTGCAGAGAATATCCAACATACACTATATCAAAAACTCTAGATCCCCGTGTCAAGCATGAGGATGACGCAGTTCAGAATTGAAATAAATATCAAATCTCTCCGTCATTCCCGACCCCGATCGGGAATCTAGAATTCAAACTGCAGAGAATATCCAACATACACTATATCAAAAACTCTAGATCCCCGTGTCAAGCACGAGGATGACGGGTACTTGAGTTTTTTTTGTTTTGGCTAACCTATCAACTCCGAACACAGATCAAACCGGTTATGCGTCATCAGATGTACCTTGCCATGTGCTTTCATTACATCATCAAAAATGGCTTTGGAGAGAGCAAAGCCTACCTCTTGTTCTTTGTCCTCTCCGTCCATGACCGCTAGGTTCATTTCGTCTATGATCTCTTTTGGTACAGAGATGCCCGGGACCTTGTCATCTATGAAGTTGGCTGTTCTGGCTCTTACTATAGGGAACTGTCCCAGTATGAGGTGAGCTTCTTTGGCAGTGTCTCTTATGCTCATCTCTTTTGCCTCTTCAAAGAGTGCAAGCAACTTTTTGGCATTCTCCAAGTCATAGACGGGTTGGGTGATGATGGCTCTTGCACCGTAATTGAGCTTTTTAACCATACGTTTTTGAAGATTTTTCATATCTTTTGCATACGCGTTACTTACTGCAAAAGGGTAGATAGGCTTAGGAGCAGGGTTGAGTGGTTTGTTTGAGTAGTCCACACCGTTGTTAAGGTGGTAGATAATGCTTAGAAGCAGGGTAGAGTCACGCTCCAGTACCCCTTTTACCTCCGGTTGGTCTGAGAACTTTGCAGGGTCACCTGTAAGAGCCAAAATGCAACGCAGGTCGAAATCATTTGCTCCAAGCAGAGTAGACTGCAGTGAGAGTTTGTTTTTGTCTCTCATACTCATTGTGGCAATGACAGGTTTGTTAAATGTTTGCTGTACTTTGATGGCAGAGAGAACTCCTGACATTTTGAGTTTGGCAAGAGGATTGTCCGTACATGAAAAACCTGTGACTTTCTCATGGAGTTTATGTTTCCTGATATCTTCTAAAATACCGTCGATAGATGCCCCGTGAGGCGGATTGATCTCAACGGTGATGAACTTTTTATCACTACAAAGGATGTCGCAAAATTTTTCAAACATGAATTTACTCTTATTTTTGGTTTATTAGGTATAATTTTAGCCAAAATAAGCATAAGTATTCATTTCCAAAATATACAATATGCATCTCGTCATTCCCGACTATGATCGGGAATCTGGAATTTAAACGACAGAGGATATCTAAGATTCACAGTTTGCTAAACTCCAGATCCCGTGTTATTGAAATGTTTACCTTTAGGTACAAGCACGAGAATGACAAAAGAACAATAATATATTTATAAATATTAATAGGACACATGATGAAAAAACTAGCCGTATTTGACTTCGATTCAACACTGATGGATGGTGAAACCATCGACTTTTTGGCAGCGCCGCTGGGACTGGAAGAAGAAGTAGCATCTATAACAGAACGTGCTATGGCGGGAGAGATGGACTTTTTCAAATCACTTGTATCCAGAGTTGCGCTTTTGGAAGGTTTGGAAAAAGCTAAAGTAGATGCGATCTGTGCCGATCTCCCTATGATGCCAGGCGCTTTAGAAGTAGTGGCAGGGCTTAAAAAACGTGGCTATGTTGTAGTCTGTTTCTCTGGCGGATTCAGAAATGCAACAGCACCGGCGGCAAAAGCCTTAGACTTAGATGCAGACTTTTCAAACTTTTTACATGACGAGAATGGAATACTCACCGGTAGAGTAGGTGGAGAGATGATGTACTCTGATGCTAAAGGAGATATGATAGTCCGTATGCAAAAATTACTGGGCATCTCACGTGAAGATACTCTTGTAGTGGGGGATGGGGCCAATGATCTTAGTATGTTTGCCCATGCAGATACCAGAGTGGCATTTTGTGCAAAGCCAGTGCTCAAAGAGGCTGCAACACATTGTGTGGAGGAAAAAGACTTGACACAAATACTTGATATTGTAGACACGCTTTAATGAGAGAGAAAAGCCTTACACACTTTTGTAGCATCAAAAGCATAGTAGGGCAGTTGCTACAGCATAAAAAAGAACTTGTCTTTGGTAATATAATCGCCATTCTTGCTACACTACTTGTGGTGATCATACCACTTTTTATCCCTCTGCTGGTAGATGAACTTCTTTTAGGAAAAGACCACCATTTCATCTCTTTTATCTCTGAACATTTCTGGACGACAGATACCAAAGGGTATGTACTCGGTATTTTGGCTCTGATCTTGATCTTGCGTGCATTAAGTACGTTGCTGTCGATAGTTCAGACTAAGATCTTTGTTTCCATATCAAAAAATATTACTTTTAAGATGAGAGAGTCTCTGCTTCGCCACCTTAAAAGAGTTTCACTCAAAGAGTATGAGATGATAAGAGTAGGGGCAGTCACTTCCAAACTTGTTACAGATGTAGAAACGATAGACGGTTTTGTCAGTTCCACTATCTCTAAACTTATTGTTGCTGTACTGATACTGGTATTCTCTGCTGTGGTATTGCTTTGGATACATTGGCAACTCGCACTGTTCATTCTGATCACCAATCCGATCGTAGTACTTTTTACTGTAAAGTTGTCCCGAAATATCGGTAAGCTTAAAAAAGAGGAGAACAAAGCCGTAGAGCTTTTCCAGTCTTCCCTGACCGAGACGCTTGAACTCTTTCATCAAATACGTGCAGCTAACAAAGAAGAGTATTTCTTTAAACAGAGTGAAGCCAAAGCAAAAGAGTTAAAAGAACACTCTGTAAACTATGGTTACAAGAGTGATGCCGCCATCAAGTTCTCATATTTGGTATTTCTGGCTGGATATGAAGTCTTTAGAGCAGTGAGTATTCTGGCTGTGGCATATAGTGATCTGAGTGTCGGGTTGATGCTTGCTATTTTTTCCTATCTATGGGTAATGGTCTCTCCTACACAGGATATTATCAACTTTCAGTATGTACTTGCCACGGCCAAAGCTGCCTGTAAACGTATCAACAGTATATACGAGATGGAACAGGAACCTCTTGTGGAGCAGGATACTGATCCTTTTGAAAGTCCGGGTTCCATTGGGATAGAAGTGAAGAATCTCTCTTTTTCATATCTTGAAAATAAACCTATATTGGAAAATATTAATATAAAGATACCTAAAGCTTCCAAAGTTGCTATCGTCGGTGCCAGCGGGAGCGGAAAGACTACTTTGGCAAACATACTTGTAGGTTTCTATCCGTTGGATGAGGGTGAGATACTGTATGGAGATGTTTCCAATAAAGTATTGAAACTTTCAACGATCCGGGAAAATATTCATCTCATTTTACAACATCCTAAACTCTTTAATGATACAATGCGTTTTAATCTAACGCTTGGGAAAGCTTACAGTGACGTGCAGATAAAAAATGCACTGCATATCGCACAGCTTGATGATGTCATAGAGCGTTTAGAGTTAGGTCTTGATACTCTTGTGGGGAAAGATGGTATCAAGCTGAGTGGAGGACAGAGGCAAAGAGTAGCTATCGCAAGAATGGTTCTCTCTGATCCGAAGGTGGTTATCTTTGATGAATCAACCTCGGCACTTGATGTCCATACAGAAGCTAAACTCTTTGAAGCACTTCAGAGCTTTTTGGCAGATAAAACAGTCATCACCATTGCACATAGACTCAGCACTATTAAAAGTGCTGAGTTCATCTATGTGTTGGAAGATGGTTATGTAGTTGATAGTGGAACACCAAAAGAACTATTGACTAAAGATGAGAGCTACTTTAGTAGTATGATATAGTGTAGGGGTGCCCCTTGTGGGTACCCATCTTAAGGATAAAATTAGTGGATATTTTTCAAGCGATAATCATCGGTATTATCGAAGGGTTTACAGAGTTTTTACCCATCTCTTCAACCGGCCATATGATCGTTGCAAGTGAATTTCTGGGTGTTTCTCAAGATGCCGTGACCAAAGCCTATGAAGTGATTATCCAATTTGCCGCTATCTTGGCAGTGATGCTCATTTATAAAGAGAAGATCACATTTAAAAAGATAGATCTCTGGGTAAAACTGTTTGTTGCTTTCCTCCCTCTTGCCATAGTCGGCTTTATTTTCAAAGATCAGATCAAAACACTTTTTAATGTTCAAACGGTAGCATGGATGTTTATTATAGGCGGTATCGTGTTTCTTGTGGTGGAGTATTTTTATAAAGAGAAAGAGATACATGTGAAGGATGTGGAAAAGATAAGTACTATGCAAGCACTATGGATAGGTATTGCACAAATATTTTCACTCATACCGGGGACAAGCAGAGCAGGAGCGACTATCATTGGTGGGCTTTTGACAGGGCTTGACAGAAAAGCCTCTGCAGAATTTTCTTTTTTGCTTGCAATTCCAGTTATGGCAGCAGTCAGTGGCTATGATTTGCTTAAACACTATCAAGAGTTTGCTGATGCAAATTGGGGTGCGTTTGTGATAGGTTTTATTACAGCATTTGTTGTGGCATATCTTACCATTAAACTTTTCCTTGCCTTTATACAACGGTTTACATTTGTTGCGTTTGGTATTTATAGGATTATTTTTGGGATCATTCTGTTAATGCTGATCTGATCTGTAGGGACAGACCTCTGTGTCTGTCCAGGGTCAAGACAGGGCTTGACCCCTACGACAAGTATTGAATTTATAAAATTTCTTACGGGAAATTTCATTAAGTTCAAAAAATATTTTTGGACATTTATTATGAAGGTCATATATTATGAAATTTAACGAATTTGATTTTCACCGTGATATAGCTAAAGGGGTGAAGATAGCAGGTTTTAGGGAGCCAAGTCCTATTCAAAAGATGGCTATTCCCATCATTGCCAGCGGTAGTGATATGGTAGGACAAGCCCATACAGGTACAGGTAAAACAGCTGCCTTTGGTCTTCCTATGATGGATAAACTTGCCAAAGGTGAGATAGAAAGAGCTTTGGTCATTACACCTACAAGAGAGTTGGCAACACAAGTGGCAGATGAACTTTATCATCTTGGACGTTTTGCAGGTATTAGAACACTTACAGTCTATGGTGGTGTAGGCTATGGCCGTCAGATCGCACTTATCCATAAAGGTGTGCAGATCGTTGTGGCAACACCGGGAAGACTCAAAGACCTTTACAAAAAAGGGAAGATCGATGTTTTCAACCCTGAGATAGTAATACTTGATGAAGCAGATGAGATGCTTGATATGGGATTTTTGGAAGAGATCAAAGAGATCTTTGAGTATATCCCTCAAAACAGACAAACACTTCTTTTTTCTGCAACGATGCCGGAGCCTATCAAAGAGCTTGCAAACAGTATTCTTTATAGACCGGAGTTCATCTCCGTAGTAGGAGATGAAGAGACAACCAATAATGTTATTGACCAGCGTTATTATGTGATAGAAGAAAATCAAAGAGATGAGGCTATCGTGAAACTGCTTGAAACAGAAGATACCAATAAGTGTATTATCTTCTGTCGTATGAAAAGAGAAGTAGATAGACTGACTGAACATTTGCGGGCGTTAGGATTTAATGCAGCAGGTTTGCATGGTGATTTGGAGCAGATGGACAGAGAAGTAGTGATCAAAGCGTACAGAAGAGGGCAGACGAAGATCATGGTGGCTACAGATGTAGCAGCACGTGGACTTGATGTGAAAGATGTTACGCATGTTTTTAACTACCACATTCCTTTTGATCCGCAAAGTTATGTACATCGCATTGGTCGTACAGGACGTGCAGGTAAGAGTGGTCAAGCAATTACTTTGGTTACTACTGAAGAGTTCAGAGAGTTGCAACGTATCCAAAAAGAGGTAGGAGCAGATATGCGTCTTGCTACTATCCAGGGAGGTGAAGGACTTGATGATACCAGTCGTGAATATTTGGCTGATAAAATCAGAGATATGCATATACATATGAATGTGCCAGAGATGTTAGACCATATGAAAGAGATGGATCAAGAGGTACTTTTAGAAAAGCTTATCTCTTATTTTATAGAACATGAAAAACATAATGTGGGGACTCAAATCGGTTTTGATCAAAATACCGTAGATGAGATGATGCAGGGGTATGTAAGTGAACAAAAAGCTACACGAAATAACAATCGTAGAAAAAAGAGAAGATAATTCTTCTTTTTTAACTAACAGCAAGCAAAACTGTTTTAAAATTTGAAAACTAAATAAGAAGGTGTCCGTATGGAAATTAATTTAGTAGGCGAAAGCCTAAAATTCATGGTATTAGGGATGTTGATCGTCTTTGTATTCCTAGTTGTACTTGTAGAAATAATGAAGCTGCAGGCTAAAATTATTAATAAATACTTCCCAGAGAAAGCACCGGAAGTGCCAACCTCTTCCAAAGATGCTACAGAAGAAGCACATCATGTAGCAGCAATTGTAGCAGCAATTACAGAATTTCGTAAAAATAAATCGTAAACTAAGGTATCATAAATGGCTAAAAAATATATTGATGTAATGGATACAACTTTTAGAGACGGATTTCAATCTGTCTTTGGTGGTCGTGTCCTTATGGATGATTTTTTCCCTGCAGTAGAAGCAGCGAAACAAGCAGGTATTACACACTTTGAATTTGGTGGTGGAGCAAGATTCCAGTCCCTTTTCTTTTATCTTCAGGAAAATGCATTTGAAATGATGGATGGTTTTAGAGAGATCGTTGGCCCTGATGCAAATTTACAAGTACTCTCACGTGGTATCAACACGGTAATGCTTGATACAGGCAGTCGTGAGATGATCGATCTCTTTGCCAAAATGTTCAAAAAACACGGTACTACGACAGTACGTAATTTTGATGCACTGAATGATGTGAATAACCTTGCCTTTTCTGCAGAGATGATCAAGAAGCATGGTCTGAACCATGAAGTTGTGGTAACTATGATGGACCTGCCACCGGGATGTAATGGGGCACATGATGTGGCTTTTTATGAAAAAACACTTAGAAATATTTTAGACAGCGGTATCTCTTTTGACAGCGTTTGCTTTAAAGATGCATCCGGTACAGCAAATCCTCATAAAGTCTATGAAACGATCGCTATGGCTAGAAATCTTCTAGGGGACAGTGTACATCTTAGACTTCATACGCATGAAACAGCAGGTGTATCTGTAGCTTCTTATCTTGCAGCACTTGAAGCAGGAGCAAATGGTATCGATATGGCAGCATCACCGGTTAGTGGTGGTACATCTCAACCCGATATCCTTACGATGCTTCATGCAACCAAAGGAACAAACTATAACCTTGGTGACTTAAAATTAGATAAAGTACTTAAGTATGAAGAGAGACTCAAAGAGTGTCTTGCAGAGTATATGATACCACCTGAAGCAACACAGGTTTCACCACTTATCCCATTCTCACCTATGCCAGGCGGTGCTTTAACAGCCAACACGCAAATGATGAGAGATAGTGGAGACTTAGAGAAATTTGACGAAGTGATCGCTGCCATGAAAGAGGTAGTAGAACGTGGTGGTTACGGTACATCGGTAACACCGGTAAGCCAATTCTACTGGCAACAGGCGTATGCAAACGTCATGTTTGGGCCATGGAAGCAGATCGCTCCGGGATACGGGCGTATGGTACTTGGTTATTTTGGTAAAACACCGGTTAAAGCGGATGATGAGATCATTAAATTCGCATCTGAGAAACTTGACTTGGAACCAACAACAGAAAACCCTTTAGATATCGCAGATAGAGATGAGACAAAATCTATCGCACATTGGAAAAAAATACTTGAAGATGAAGGTCTTGAGACAACAGATGAAAACATTTTCATTGCAGGTGCATGTGATCAAAAAGGTATTGCGTTCTTGAAGGGTGAGGGCCCTCTCATGGTAAGAAAAGGTAAAAATAATAGTGGAGAAGCAGAAATGGCAGGAAATTATACAGTAGTAGTAGATGGTAAACAATATAGCGTACAGGTAGCAGAGGGTGAAGGTGATATCCAAATCGCACCTGCAACAACAGCAGCTTCAGCTTCGTCAGCGGCTCCGGCAGCACCAACAGGTGGTGCGGGAAGCGTAGAGATACTCTCACAAACACCGGGTAATGTATGGAAGATCATTAAAAATCCGGGTGATACGGTAGCAGAGGGTGATGTGATCATGATCCTTGAAGCAATGAAAATGGAAATTGATATTGCTGCGCCTAAAGCAGGCAAAATTGTTTCAATCAATGTCAATGTCAATGACGCAGTAGCAGACGCACAACTTTTGGCCACAATGGAGTAAGTATGAAGTTCAAACATCTTTTACTCTCGTTGCTGTTTGCCTTTGCCTTTTTGACAAATGCAGCAACAGCGAGTGAACATGCATCAGCATCTGAGTTTAAGACTCAGGAGCAGTTGATTGCACAGGAAAAGGCGACCTATCAGCCGAAAAGTGTGACAGACTTGATCATTTCATTCTTTCATACGACAGGTTTGGATGCCATTGTAAATCCTAAAGACGGTGTGAAAAATGGTCAAGGTGTGGAAATGTCCCACTTTGCACAGAGTTGGGGACGTGTGATCATGTTTTTGATTATTTTTATACTCTTCTATTTAGCTATTGGAAAAGGTTTTGAACCACTTCTCCTTCTTCCCATTGCTTTTGGTGGATTGCTCGCCAATATTCCTATTGCAAATATGACCGGTCCTCACGGAATGCTTGGTATCATCTATAATATGGGTATTGCGAATGAATTTTTCCCGCTGCTTATCTTTATGGGTGTTGGAGCCATGACAGACTTCGGTCCTTTGCTCTCCAACCCCAAAACAGCACTGCTTGGCGGTGCAGCACAGTTTGGAATTTTCGGTTCACTGGTAGGGGCAGCGGCACTTTCCCAATACACAGGCATGGTTGACTTCACACTGAAGCAATCTGCAGCTATCAGTATTATTGGTGGTGCTGATGGCCCGACCTCCATCTTTATTGCTTCTGCTTTGGCACCTGAAATGCTGGGTGCTATCGCCGTTGCGGCGTATTCCTATATGGCACTGGTTCCGGTAATACAGCCGCCGATAATGAGAGCACTTACAACCAAAGAAGAGCGTCAGATTGTCATGAAAACAACAAGAAAAGTACATAGAATGGAGAAATTGATCTTCCCTCTTGTCGTAGTAATGATGATTGCACTTATTTTGCCTGATGCTGCACCGCTTATGGGATCATTTGCTTTTGGTAATTTTGCCAAAGAATCCGGTGTAGTTGACAGATTGTCTAATGAGATGCAAAACTCTCTTATCAATATTGTAACTATTTTCCTTGGTTTTGGTGTCGGTATGACACTTCAGGCAGACAAATTTCTTGTAGCAGAAACATTGGGGATCATGGTGATCGGTCTTCTTGCTTTTGCAGGAGGAACTGCTGCAGGTGTGCTTATGGCAAAGCTTATGAACAAGTTATCCAAAGAACCTATTAACCCGCTTATCGGTGCAGCAGGGGTTTCTGCGGTACCGATGGCAGCACGTGTGGCCTCAAAAGTAGGTTCTGAAGAAAAACCGGGTAATATTCTGCTTATGCACGCTATGGGCCCGAATGTGGCCGGTGTTATCGGTTCAGCTGTAGCAGCAGGTGTATTGCTGTCAATATTTAAATAAAAATAAAGAGGATACAATGAGTACCAAAACGCCCAACGGACTTGATAAACTAGGATTGAAGGATATCGGTGATATCTACTACAATTTAAGTTATGATGAGTTGCAAGCGCACGAAGTAAACAGTGGAGAGTGTAAGATCTCCACATCAGGCACAGCAATGTGTGATACAGGTATCTTCACAGGACGTAGTCCAAAAGATAAATATTTTGTGGATCAAGAGCCTTCAAACAAATATATTGCTTGGGGTGATGTTAATAAACCGATGAAAAGAGAGATCTATGAAGAGTTGTTGGATCTTACATTGACGCAACTTTCCGGTAAAAATATCTATATAACAGATGTTTTTGCAGGTGCAAGTGCTGCAAGTAGAAGATCGATAAGATTTATCTCTGAAGTAGCATGGCAGGCACATTTTGTTAAAAATATGTTTATCCGTCCGACAGAAGAAGAGTTAGAGGACTTTGAACCGGATTTCACTGTTTACAATGCATGTAAAACAGTAGATGAAAATTATAAAGAGCATGGACTTAACTCTGATGTTTATGTGGTATTCAATATAGAAGATAATATTTCTATTATCGGTGGTACCTGGTATGGCGGAGAGATGAAAAAAGGTATCTTCTCTATGATGAACTATTGGTTGCCGCTTGAGGGTAAACTCCCTATGCACTGTTCTGCAAACGTAGGTAAAGATGATGATGTATGTCTTTTCTTCGGACTTTCAGGTACAGGTAAAACTACTCTTTCAACAGATCCAAACAGAGCACTTATAGGTGATGATGAACATGGTTGGGATGATAATGGTGTCTTTAACTTCGAGGGTGGATGTTATGCAAAAGTCATTAATTTGGATGCCAAGTCTGAGCCAGAGATTTTTGGTGCCATTGTGAAAGATGCACTTTTGGAAAACGTTGTTGCAGATGCAACAGGCAAGGTAGATTATACGGATGGTTCCAAAACAGAAAATACACGAGTATCTTATCCGATAGAACATATAGCAAATCATAAGCCGGATCTTCAGGCAGGACATCCAAATAATATCATTTTCCTTACTGCAGATGCATTTGGAGTACTTCCTCCGGTAAGCAAACTTACCAAAGAACAGGCAATGTACTATTTCCTTAGCGGGTATACAGCTAAAGTGGCAGGAACGGAGAGAGGTATCACTGAACCGGTTGCTACGTTCTCTGCATGTTTCGGTGAAGCATTCTTACCACTGCATCCTACTGTGTATGCAAAACTTCTTGGTAAAAAGATAGATGAACATGGTGTAAATGTCTATCTTGTAAATACCGGTTGGACAGGCGGTCCTTACGGTACAGGTAAAAGAATGAGTATTAAAGACACAAGAGCATGTATTGACGGTATTTTGAACGGTTCCATCAATGATGCGGAATTTGATACACTTGATACTTTCAATCTTAAAATACCCAAAGCACTGGATGGTGTCAAAGACAATAAAGTGCTTAATCCAAGAGAAACATGGGAAGACAAAGCAGAGTATGATGCCATGCTTGCAAAACTGGCTAAAATGTTCCAGGAAAATTTCCGTCGTTATGATGATAATGGTGATGAATTCGACTATGCATCAGCAGGTCCTCAACTTTAATCTTCTATTTCCCTCTTTTGAGGGAAAGATCCTACACTGACACTGAGAGACTTTATGAGTATCTTCTATTTTGAGGTACCCTTAATTATTTTATAAGCTATCTATTGTATAGTGTCAAAAATATTTCAAAGGAAACATTATGGATATAAATAAAATAAGAAAATTTTGTCGTACTTTTAGAATTGCTCTTGGTTCAGCACTTATCGGTTATGGTATCTACTCAGGTAATGCATGGTTCTATTTAGGTGTTATCCCGCTTGTTGCAGGACTTTCAAATTTCTGTCCGCTTTGCATTATCACTAAAAAATGTGATGTACCGGTTAAATAATCTACATTAAGCGGGGAGTACTCCCCCTTGATTTTCCTTAAACTTTTTTTCTTATACCTTTATTCAATAAATTCAAGTATAATGCCATAAATCAATTACTATCATAAGAGGGGGGACAGTATGGACAAACTTACAGAATATTTAAATGCACATCCACATGATGAACTGCATCCCTCCGAGATAGCCAAGCTTCTTAAAGATCTGGATGAGAAAAGTTTTAACGAAGCTGTACAGTCTATTCCTAAAGAACTTATTGCAGATGTAGCACTTGAGCTTCCGGACAGATATTTTGAAGATGTTGTTGAATCCTTTACGCCTCAGGAACTTGCGGAATCTGTTGCAGAACTTGAATCGGATGACCAGACAGACTTTATCCAGGAACTTGAAGAAGTTGATCATAATATAGCAAAGGCGGTATTTAACCAGCTGCATAAAGATGACCAGGCAGATATTATACAGCTCAAACAGTATAATGAAGATGAAGCCGGGGCATATATGCAGGTTGAAGTCTATACTGCCAATCTGCATCATACTGTACATGATGTCATCAAAGAGTTTGCAGAACTCAGAAGAAAAGATGAACTTGAAAATGTCAATTATCTTTTTGTAACAGATGAAAATAATATTTTACGCTACGGTGTAGGTCTGGATAATCTTCTTGTGTTTGATTTTGATAAAACACTGCAGGAGAATATTGAAGAAAATCCTGAAAAATATAAACCTGTTGTCGGACATGACCATGATGATATTCGTGATGTTGTCCAAAAATTCCAGGAGTATGACTTAAGTTCAATGCCTATTGTCAATGACGACGGCGTATTACTCGGTCGTATCACTTCAGATGATATTTATGATATTATGAATGAACATGCAACGGACCAAATATATAACCTGGCCGGGGTAAATGATGCTGCTGAAGAAGATTATGATCTTCTAAAAGCGGGAAAGTCGAGAGCAGTTTGGTTAGGTATTAACCTTATTACGGCTATTGCGGCGTCATTGGTCATAGGTATATTTGAAAGTACCCTGCAGAGTTATGTAGCTTTAGCGGTATTGATGCCTATTGTCGCATCAATGGGCGGAAATGCAGGGACACAGAGTCTTACGGTCGTTGTACGTCAGCTTGCACTGGGTGACATCGCAAAACATGATGCCTTCAGGACCATTAAAAAAGAGGTGATCCTTTCTCTTGCAAATGGATTTATTTTTGCTATAATCATAGGCATTATAGCTTCTATATGGTTTGATAAAGGGATGTTGGGTGTGGTGATAGCACTTTCCATGATCATTAATCTGCTGAGTGCAGGATTTTTTGGTTCCATGATCCCTTTGCTGCTCAAAAAGTTGGATATCGATCCGGCTATCGGAAGCACAGTGATACTTACAACGATCACAGACGTAGTAGGTTTCTTTAGTTTTTTAGGTCTGGCGACCATTATTTTATTGTAAATTTCATTATAAGGATTTTTTTATTTAAATGGACTTGTTAATTTTATATTTTTTAGCTGCAGTGATAATCTCATTTATCTGTTCTGTATTGGAGTCTGTGTTGCTTTCTGTCAATATGCCTTATATTTCAGTATTGGAAAAGGACCGGCCAAGTGTAGGAAGACTTCTTAAAGCACATAAGACCAACATCCATAAATCTATTGCTTCAATACTTATTTTAAATACTATTGCAAATACACTTGGTGCAGCTGCAGTCGGAGCACAGGCTGAAAGTATTTATGGTACAGGTGCTGTTTTTTATGTTTCTATTATTCTGACTTTCGCTATTTTGTTTCTTTCAGAGATCATTCCCAAGACTATTGGGGCGGTCTATTGGAAATCTCTGGCGCCTGTTGCAGCGTATTTCATACAGTTCTTTATATGGATCACCTATCCCATAATACTTATGACCCTGTTCTTAACGAACCGTATCAAGAAAGATGATGAAGGGATGAGCCTTACAAAAGAAGAACTGATAGAGAGTACACTTATGAGTGAAGGTGAGGGAGTGCTTGATGAGCAGGAATCTGATGTTATTGAAAATATCCTGCTCCTGGATAAGATAAAAATTCATGAGATCCTTACTCCCCGGACTGTTGTCTTTGCTTTGGACGGTAACCGTACCATTAAGGATATCGTTGAGAATGAACCGGCGATCTTCAAATTTTCAAGAGTACCTGTCTTTGATGGGAATCTTGAAAATATTACAGGTATAGTCATGACGAAGAAGATATTTAAACAAGCACTTGAAGATGACAGTGTCATGCTTAAAAGTATAGAAAAAAATATTTTCAAGATCAACGAGAATATCCCTGTTTCTATGGCACTCGACCTGTTCATCAAGAAAAAAGAGCATATGTTCCTGGTACTTGACTCCTATGACCAGACTGAAGGTATCGTTACTCTCGAAGATTGTGTAGAGACCATTTTGGGGGTTGAAATAGTAGATGAGAGTGACAGTGATGCAGATATGCGTGAAGTGGCAAAACGTAAGATGCGTCTTAAGCGAAGACTTGAAAATACTGAGTTTACACTAGATTGATGTCATTAGAAACATTAGGACTTTTTCCGGAAATATTAAAAGCCCTTAAAGAGAAAGGGTATGAAAGTGCTACACCCATACAAAAGGTACTTATCCCTGCGATGTTCACCCATCGTGATATCATGGCAGGGGCACAGACGGGTACAGGGAAGACAGCAGGATTCTCTTTACCTATACTTCAGGAATTAACCAAAAGATTCAAAGATGGACAACATTATCCCAAGGCAGTTATTTTAGTACCGACGCGTGAATTGGCGAAGCAGGTACATGAGAGCATTGAAACATATGGCAAATATCTGCCTTTAAAAAGTACGGTACTTTATGGCGGTTCGAATCTTACAGCACAGGCCAACAGACTCAAAGCAGGTGTAGATATCATCGTAGCTACCAGTGGGCGGCTTTTGGAGCACATAGGACAAAAGAACGTTAACCTTGAAAGTGTAGACTACCTGGTTCTGGATGAAGCCGATACTATTTTGGATATGGGTTTTGTACATGAAGTAAGCAAAATACTCCAGCATTTGCCACAGAGACGACAAAATATATTTATTTCAGCAACACTTTCCGGTTCTGTAAAACGATTGGCAGAACAGATCCTTCATAGACCGAAACTCATAGAAGTGGACAGTATGGGAACTTCTGCACATTCTGTAGAACAGGTCGTCTATCCTGTTGAAAAAGAGAAGAAAAATGAATTGCTTTCTTATCTTATAGGCTCACGCAATTATAAACAGGTACTTGTTTTTATCCGTAAAAAGGAACTTGCCGATGAAGTAGCCAAAGAACTCAATCTCTCCGGACTTAAAACCTCTGTGATACACGGTGACAGGAGTTCCGGTGAACGCAGTCGTGCTCTGGAAGGTTTTAGAGAAGGGAAAGTACGTGTACTTGTTGCTACAGATATTGCAGCACGCGGTTTGGATATACCTGCATTGGAAGTAGTAATAAATTATGATATTCCTCATGTTACAGGAGATTATATCCATCGCATAGGCCGTACCGGCCGGGCAGGAGCAAAAGGTTTGGCTATCACACTTATCTCACCTTCTGAAACGGTAGCATTGAAGGATGTGGAACGTCTGCTTGGCAAGTCTATTCCCCAGGAGGAACTTGAAGGTTATGCTCCCAAAGTAACAGTCAAACAAAGAGGTGCGAGAAAAACAACGGACCATAAAAAAAAGACCCATGGTGCTTTTGGCAAAAAGAAAAAGAGCAGCGGTGCCCCTACAAAAAAGAAGAGAAAGACTACAAAGCGTGACGGCTTTAAAGCATTTGATGCAGCAAAACCGAAAGATGAGAAGAAAAATAAAAAGGGAAGAGACAGACGTTAGCAGTAAAAGTACTCATTTAACAATAGATTTAAGTTATACCAGTATAATTCAGGATTATTAAAATAATAATCCATGGAGCTATCATGAAACAGGTTCTTACACTTTTTTTATTGACATATGCAGTATATGCGAATTATAGTTTCGAACCCAGTGAGACCTGTAAAGAATGTCATCCTTCCATCTATAAAGAATTTACGTCAACACAACATGCCAAAGCATCTATTTTTGATGATGAGATCCATGCTGCTGTCTGGAAGAAACATCCTAAAAATACAAAACTTGAGTCTTATGCATGTGCTAAATGCCATACTCCTGCTGCTTCCAACATAGAGGAACTGGTTAAAACAAATAACGGTGTTGTCCCTGATGCCAACAGCAGTACCCAGAGAGAGGGAATCTCCTGTGCGTACTGTCATAGAATAGAGTTCATCAAACATGACAGAATGATGAATATGAATGTGATCTCGAAAGAGGAAAAATCTTATTTCGGTTCATTAAAAGAGCATATCGAGTCTCCTTTTCATAAAATCAAAACAAACAGTGCCCATTTTAACAGTGGTAATGTCTGTATAGGTTGTCATTCGCATAAGAAAAACAAGTATGATATGAATGTATGTTCTACGAATGTCAAATATGAACTTGAACGCGACAATTGTGTAAGTTGTCATATGCCAAAAGTCAAAGGGAGTGTTTCAAACCTCCATGAGACCAAAGAACATACTTTTCATGGTTTTCCCGGAACACATGTGCATCAAGATATGTTAAGTCAATATGTTGAGTTGAATCTTAAAGAAAATACTAATACATTCGATGTCATTATTGAGAACAAAAGCACTCATGCCTTGTCCTTGCATCCTATGCGTGTAATGCAGGTAAGAACCAGGATAACAAGAGAGGGGAAAACAATTGAACTGCCAAATAGGAATTTTGCAAGAGTCATTGGTGCGAATGGCAAACCGACACCTCCCTGGCTTGCAAAAGAGGTAGTAAAGGATACAGCAGTAAAAGGCAATGAAAAAAGAGTTCTAAGCTACAACTATACGTTACAGAAAGGTGATAAAGTTGAAGTATCGATCGGGTATTATCTGGTCAATCCCAAAATGCTTAAAGGGTTGGGCTTGGAAAAGAGTGAAGTGGCAACCAAGTTTCATCTCTTTAAAACAAAAAGTTTTGAGATCAAAAAATAATTAAAATAATAAAGAAAAGGAAATAAAATGGCAGTACCGGAAGATGTAGGATGTAGTAACGAAAGTTGTGTGGAAGCACCAAATTGTCAAAGAACAGTCATTTATGAAAACGGCACGGCAAGAGAAGTAAAAAGTTTTGGCGGAACACCGGATAAAGGCTGTGGTAAGTTTCTTCCCAAAAAAGATGATGGAAAAGAGGAGAAGTAGTTAGTCTCTTTTCTCTTCTTTCAATGAAAACTTCCCGATCTCTTCTAAAAAAGTAGTTGCATAAGATCCTTTTGGAAGGTAGAAATCTACAGTAAGTTTTTTTGCTTCTTTATCATATACAGTCTCTACCTCCTTGGGCCATATCCAGGCGAAACGTCTGTCTCCTTTTAGGCTGGAAAGTTCCGTATCATCATACGCTTCTTCGAGGTGGTAGGCATCACTTTTGGCTCGTAGAGCATTGGCTCCGCAGAGTAGTCCTGTCGGGGCTATCTTTTTGAGTTCAAATGCTTGGGCACTTTGATGCATATCTTTAACAAAGTTCGTTTTTCCGTAAGGGTAAGGCATGATGACATCCCCTAAAAAGAGTTTAAAGAGCTGAGGCTGTTTAGCCAGGACTTTGACAAGTTCAAGAGGATACTTGAGTTTTTTTGCTGCTACGTCTGCTTTGTCCGTTGCGATGATGGTAGAGAGCTTGACCCTTTGAGCGAGCCATTTGTTAAAGAGGTGACTTTGGTAGGCAGATACGAGCAGTTTCTCTTTGCTTCCTTTGAGCTTTTTCCCAGAGTGGGCTATCTCTTTACCCTGTAGGTAACTTTTGCTGTCTTCACCGAAACGTTGGTAGCCGTAGTAGTTGGGTATGCCTTTACTTTGCATCATTTTTGCAGTGGTATTAAAAAACTTTGCGTCTTTTTCGTTGATATGGTGCAGGATGATGGAAAATCTGTTGCCTTTAAGATGTCCTATTTTGATGGGAGTTTTGTTATAGGTACGTTCAAGTATTTCTATCTTCTCTGTGGTGAGGTTTTTGTTGAGTTCCTTTTCATACTTTTTCGGTAGAGAAATATACTGTATAGTGGTTGCATTTTTATCTTTTAAGCCCGCATATCCAATGTCACGCTCTTGTAATCCTGTGGCTTTGGCTAATACAGTGATGAGCTTCCATGTACTCATGTCTGTTTTTTTAATTTTTAATATAAGATAATTTCCGTTTCCTGTAAAACTGTAAAGAGGTATCTCTTCAACAAAAAAACGTTCTATAGTTTGTTTAAAATCAAACTGAAGTGGGGTATGGTTGTAAGCGTAAATTTTAATGTGATTCATGGGTGAATTATACCCAAAATGTAGCGTGTGTACCCTAAAAGCACTTCTTTCAGGGTATATTCTTGCCTACGAATAGAAGGGCTTATGATCTCTTTTTGCCAATTGCAAAAGAGATCTTTGCATTGATACGGTATTTAATGATCTTGCCATTATCTACTTTCGCACTCATGTTCGTAATATTGATAGACCTGATATTATCGATACTTTTACTTGCTGCATTTACTGCAGCTGCAGCTGCATCTTCCCACGATTTTTCTGATTGAGCCAGAACTTCGATTACTTTTACTAATTTTGACATGTTTTCTCCTTTTAATAAAAAACATATCCATTGTAAGATAAAAAGATAAATAAGATGTTAACCACATTTTCCGGGAGCACACTTCATGCCTCCACATTTGCCTTCCAGTTTACTCTTGATGCTTCCTGTTTGCATACTGTCTATCATCTCTTGTGTCTCTTTAGGGTGAGCGATGAACTTATACCCTTTGTAAAGCGTGTAGAACCCGTAAAAGATAACAAGCATGGCAGCGAGTTTCATCATGGTTCCCCGAAGAGATCCTTTTTGCAAGAATCTGGTAATGGTACCTAAAAAGAAAAGGGCAGGAATGGTGGCCAATCCAAAGGTTGCCATAACAATAGCTCCCCATAACGGGCTTGCCGTACTTGCTGCAAAAATAGCAAAAGAGTAGACAAGACCACAGGGGATGATACCGTTAAGCATACCAAGCAGAAAGAAGCTTTGCAGTGATTTGCTGCTAATGAGTTTTCTAAAACTGTTTTGGTACCAGCTGTTTTTGGAGACAGACCACTCTGCAGAGTTGAGAAACTTGAGATTACCTATAAGGGATGATCCTGCCAAGATCATCAAAATACCTGTAAGTACAAAAAGCACACCTTTTGTTGTAGGGGTAAAGGCAATGGCTTTGCCCAGAAGACCAAACATGGCACCCAAGATAGTGTAGGTCATTACACGCCCAAAGTTATAGGCAAGATGAGAGATGGTTTGTCGTGTCCATGATGAAGTCTGGTCGATTTTTGTAGAGCTATAGGCTACGACAATGCCTCCACACATCCCAATGCAGTGTCCTACGCTGCCTAAAAAAGCAGTACTAAGGATGATGACAAGATCGATATTGTTCATTCATATGCCTCTTTGATTTAAAAATTATAGAACTATAGTATTTTTTTGTTAAAATGGTGTTAATTATATCATAGAGTATGAAGGAAAAAAATGTTTAAGATCTTTAAACGTAAAGTAACCAAAATGTTCAGAGAGTTTCTAGTTTATCACCATAGCTCTCTGGAATACCGTGCAAAGATCCTGACATTGATGGTTTCTTCCAATGGAGAGATAGATGAATGTGAAAAACAGAAACTCAAAGAGATAGCATATACTATTTATGATGATGATCATGACAGGGCAGAGTTACTCATAGATACGGTAAATGAATATCACAATAAGATCATTACCCAGAATGGACTCGATTTTGAACATCTTGTTATGCTTGTGGAACGAGAGACAAAAGAGGTAAAACGTTTTGCCCAAAAAATAGATATGGATATGCTTATGCAGCTGCATGAGTGTCTGGATGATGAAAATGAAGAAGAAGTACTGTTTCAAACACGTATTTTGGAGTTCCTGCAAAATCTTAAAGAAGAGTATGGAGAAGTGTAAGGATGGAGTGGTACAGATTTGTCATTTTTGGTAGAGTGCAGGGTGTATTCTATAGAAAGTTCGTTTCACAGGCATTAATGAAGAAACAGTTTAAAGGATACATCCAAAATTTATCTGATGGCACAGTTGAAGTGGTAGCAGAAGTCTTTGATGATGATCTTGATACATTCATACAGATACTTAAAGAGGGATCCCCCTTAAGTTCTGTGGAAGATGTGAAATATGAGATCATAGATGATGCAGAATTTACTACAGACGGTTTTGAAATCAGATATTAAAGTAGGGTTGGCTTTAGCCGACCAATAAATAATAGAGGAGTATATTAGTATGGCCAGTGGTTGGGGATGTCAGTATTTAGGTAAGAATGGTGATATAAAAGAGTGGTGCATGAAACTCTCCCATGTCTGTGATCCCGGATGCAGAGGGTGTATCATCTATGGAAAAGTAGAGTTTTCGCAGCCTAATATCTCTGAAGAGCAGGAGAGAAAAGTGAAGAAGCGGAGTGATAATCCTTTGGAGAGATAGCTTGATATCTTTTATATAGTTTTAAAGTTTGATGGTGTAAAATATTAGGAAGGGTACACAGAAGTCTAGAGAGTTGCGCCTCTCTAAACCTTGTGAGACTAGACTTTAGTCTTTGTCTGTGTTCTTTTGTTGCTTACACTCTTTATAATTTAACCACATAAATATGGCTTGTATTATTCCAAGCATAAGAAATAGTACAGAAAACAGTATTTCCATATATGTACCCCTTCATCTCAAATTTTTACCGCCCACACTATAAATTCCTAGCCTGACCTAAATGATATAAAAGTTAGAACACTACCCCATGTAAAAGGGTACGGGTGAAGTATAGCTTTTTTAGAGGGATGAAGATAAAAATATGATAAATTGTCATATCTTGCTGATATAAAATAACATTTTCTTTAGTAGGTGTCAAAGTGTTGTTTGGGTAAAATATCCTTCATAATACGGGAGAGTTAAGATGGCAAAATCAATAGAACCAAATATTACAGATTTAGCTAATGGATGGCTAAAATCTTATAAGTTAGATTACAAGCTAGAGCAGGAATCTTTAAACAGTGAGATAGATCAAGCACTTAGTGATTATTTTACTAAAAATGGTGGAACAGGAGCAAACCGTCCTGATGCTAAATTATTACTGCAAGATAAAAATTTAGACTACTATCCTATTCTTATTGAATACAAAGGCTACAAAAATAAACTTGTAAAATTAGACAAGAGCAAACAAGTTGAAAATAGAACTGCTAAAAATGAACCCCATTTTAAAAATATAAACTCTTATGCAGTCAATGGAGCAGTCCATTATGCAAATGCTCTCTTGCATCATACTAGCTATACAGACATTATTGCCATTGGAATGACAGGCTATAAAGATGAAAGTGGAAAAATCAAACATGAAATTGGTGTCTATTATGTTTCAAGAGAGAATCTTGGAGCAGGACAAAAGGTTGGAGAATTCTCAGACTTTTCATTTTTAGCACCTAAAAATTTTAATAAATTTATTGAGCAAGTAAAAAAATTAAGTCTCTCACAAGAGGAGCTTGACAAGCTCAAAGAGCAACGAGAAAAAGAGATTGATACAAGCTTAAAAAAACTCAACAATGACATCTACGAAAATGAAAAAGGCTTATCTGAAAGTGATCGTGTCTATCTTGTGGCTGCTTCTATCATAGCGACACTTGGCATACCTGGAAAAGTTGCTCCACTTGACAAATCTGAGTTAATATCTTCTACCGAAGAGGGTAATAGAGATGGAGATATTGCAGTAAGAAAAATCAAAGCTTTTTTAGGTGAAAAACAGATTCCTAAAGAGAAGAGAGATTTAATTGTAAGAACATTAGAAAATACACTTACCACTGAAAATATAAACAAAGTAAAAAATGGTGAGAGTCAACTTAAAAGGGTTTTTACAAAAATTGTAGATGATTTAGGGATATATTATAAAATAGGCTTAACCACTGATTTTACAGGAAAGCTATTTAATGAGATGTATGGTTGGCTTGGTTTTTCACAAGACAAACTTAATGATGTGGTACTAACTCCCTCTTACATAGCTACACTTTTAGTAAAATTGGCAAGAGTCAATAAAGACTCATATGTATGGGATTTTGCGACTGGTTCTGCAGGTTTATTGGTAGCTGCCATGAATGAGATGCTCATTGATGCAAAAGAGAATATCACTTCACCCAATGAGCTTACCCAAAAAGAGATTAAAATCAAATCTGAACAACTGCTTGGACTAGAGTTGCTTTCTAGTGTCTATATGTTGGCTATTTTAAATATGATTCTTATGGGTGATGGAAGCTCAAATATTTTAAACAAAGATTCATTGGTAGATTTTGACGGTAATTATGGTTTTGGTGATACAGACAGTAAATTCCCTGCTGATGCTTTTATATTGAACCCACCATACTCAGCTCCGGGTAATGGTATGAACTTTGTTCTCAAAGCGCTAAATATGATGAATAAAGGTTATGCTGCTATCATCATACAAAATTCGGCAGGCTCGGGAAAAGCGATAGAGTACAACAAAGAGATACTAAAAAAACATACGCTTATAGCAAGTATCAAGATGCCTGTAGATATTTTTATAGGTAAATCAAGTGTGCAGACCAATATATATGTTTTTAAAGTAAACGAAAGGCATCACAAAGATGAGATGGTAAAATTCATAGACTTCTCTAACGATGGCTATACTAGAAGTAACCGTAAAAAAGCAAGTAATAATCTAAAAGATACAGACAATGCAAAAGAGCGATATGAGGAGCTGGTAAACTTAGTGCGTTTTGGCAAAAGTAAGCTCAATATCTTTACAGAAAAAGAGTATCATGAAGGCACCATAGACCCTGAAAATGGGGCAGACTGGAACCAAACAGCCCCCCATAGATACCAAACCCACTTTGGAAGATTTTAAAAAAACTGTCAGTGACTATTTGGCTTGGGAAGTTTCTACTATTTTAAAAGGTCAAAGTCAGGGAAAGTAGATACCCCACTCAACAAAAACTTAGAGAAAGTTGAGTGGGGAGAGTTTAGGATTGGGGATTTGTTTGAGATAAATTCTTATAAAAAACGATTTGATGCAAATAAAATAACAATTTCAGAAAATGGCAAACCTTATGTTGTTAGAACAAGTTTAAATAATGGTGTTCGTGGTTATATCAATGAAGATAAGCAATTTTTAAATGAAGGAAATACAATCTCATTTGGGCAAGATACAGCAACAATGTTTTATCAAGAAAAACCATATTTTACAGGTGATAAAATAAAAATTATTAAACCTAAAGATGATAAATTTAATAAACAAAATGCACTCTTTTTTGTTTTGGCAATGACAAAATCTTTTAGTTCTTTTACTTGGGGTGGTTCAAGTTTTAATGTAAAAATTATTGCAAACCAATTAATAAAACTCCCAACAAAAAATGGCAAAATAGATTTTGATTTTATGGAGAGTTTTATATCAGAATTAGAGGCAGAGCGAATAGCAGAGCTTGAGGCATATCTTGCGGCTAATGGTTTAGAAGATTATACTTTAACTAGTGAAGAGGAGCAGGTTTTAGAGGATTTTGAAAATATGCAATGGGAAACCTTTAATCTTGAAAAATTATTTGGAAAATCTACTCGTGGCAAACGCCTAAAAAGTGCAGATAGAGTTTCAGGAACTTTACCCTTTGTAACAGCTGGTGAAACTGATGAAGGAATTTCAGCATTTATTGGAAATGATGTTGATGTTTTTTCAGAGAATACTACAACAATTGATATGTTTGGCTCTGCGAAATACAGAAACTATAAATATGGAGGAGATGACCATATTGCAGTTGTTCATACTGAAGATTTGCCTAAATTTGCGTCAATTTTTGTAACAGCAGCAATTCATAAATCATCTTATACGGGAGAATTTCATTATGGTAGAAATTTTTATGCAAAAGATGCAGATGAATTAAATATTTCACTCCCAACAAAAAATAACCAACCAGATTATAAACTCATGGGAACACTCATTTCTGCTGTTCAAAAATTGGTTATAAAAGATGTGCTGTTGTATGTTGACAATAAAAGAAGCTAAATAGTGTTATGATCATCCAAGCCACTAAAAAACTACAAGACCTGTTAAACATCAAAGCAGATGATGTACCAATCGATGAAGAGCCACTCAATCTATGGCACGGAAATATCTTTAAGATAGGACGTAAAAACTGTCTGCTTGTGACACACAACGAGAGCTACTACTCTGTATTTATCTATGGTGTGACCAAAGCCACCATGAAAACTATAGACGAACCCATAGGAGCATACCTACAAGAGCTTATGTATAGAGATGGCTTTAAACTTGCACAAATCGTGAAGATGGTCAAGAGTGTAGAGCATATTAGTTATGCCAAGACTTCAAACAGAAGAGTAATGGGTGTCATGAACGATATGATACATATGCTAAAGTACTACAATATGACAGAAGATGAACTGGAACTTGCTGCAAGATTGAACCACACCCCGTATAAAGGTAAAGATTTTGCTTATGCCGTGGATGAGTTAAAAGCATTGGTGTAGTCTCTACACCATTTCCTTGGCAAACTTAGCCTTCAACTTTGCCAACTTCGGCGGTATGACTGCCATACAATACCCCTGCATTTGATTCTGACGGTAATAGTCCTGATGGTAGGCTTCGGCAGGGTAATAGAGATCCAGTGGTTCTATAACTGTAACAATTGGGTCAGTATAGTCTGCCTGTGCTCTCTCTTTTGCTGCCAATGCAGCCTCTTTTGTCTCTTCATCCGTATACAGAATTGTAGAACGGTACTGTGTACCTCTGTCTGCTCCCTGATAGTTAAGGGTAGTAGGATTGTGTACCACAAAGAAAATGTCTAAAAGCGTATCTGCTGTAATAATAGAGTCATCATAGGTGATCTTGATGACTTCGGCATGTCCCGTCTCTCCTGTGCAGATGTCTCTGTAAGTTGGATCAGGCGTATGGCCGTTGGCATAACCGCTCTCTACATCACTTACTCCTTTAAGCAGTTCAAATACTGCCTCCGTACACCAGAAACATCCACCACCTATTATGAGTTCTTTTATTGCCATTTATTATCCTATTTATATTGTATTTACTTTATTTGCTATAATACCTAAGAAAATAAAAATAATGATGATTCTTGGAGGTTTTTTATGAATGTTAATGTTGTATGTCCACATTGTCTCAAGGTTAATCGTATTCCTAAAAAAGAGAGTTATGCCAAGGCAAACTGTGGTGCGTGTAAACAGTCACTGCTTGATAGCAGACCAGTTTCTGTAGATGCAGGAAAACTTGGTACCTTTTTAGTGAATAGTGATATTCCTGTAGTGGTAGACTTTTGGGCACCCTGGTGTGGTCCCTGTCTGCAAATGGCACCGGCATTTGAAGAAGCTGCTTTGTCAATGCCTCTTCAGGCGCAATTCCTAAAAGTAAATACGGAGGAACAGCAGGCTTTAGGTGCACAGTATGGTATACAGAGTATTCCTACTTTGATCATCTTTAAAAACGGCAAAGAGGTTGACAGACTGAGTGGTGCCCTGAGTGCAGGACGTTTACAGAGCTGGGTAAGACAATACCTGTAAAGAGAGTTAATGAGTAAAATATTATTATTGGAAGATGATGCAAATCTGAATGAAACAGTGACAGAATTTCTTGAAGAAAAGGGCTATGAAGTAGTCAGTGTGTATGATGGGCACGAAGCACAGGATAAACTGTATGAGAGTAAATATGATCTGCTTCTTCTGGATGTAAATACACCTGGTATCAATGGTTTCGATCTGCTTAAAGAGAGCAGGGAGGAAGGGGTTGTTGCTCCTGCAATCTATATTACTTCCATGGATTCTGTAGATGACCTGGAAAAAGGGTTCGAGAGCGGTTGTGATGACTATATCCGTAAACCTTTCGTACTTAAAGAATTACATATACGTGTAGAGACACTGCTTAAAAGAGGTTTTTTCCATGAAAATAAAGAGTTGATACAGATCGCTGAAAATATCGCTTATGATATTAAAAACAGTGAACTGATCATTGATGGGAAAAGTGTTCCATTAGGCAATAAAGAGTCAAGACTCTTGAATCTTTTCATGAAAAGAGAGGGAGAGGTCATTGCACACGAACGTATTTATAAACATTTATGGGATTTTGATGAGGAGCCTAGCGACTCAGCACTGCGTACCTATATCAAAAATCTTCGTAAGATCATAGGTAAGGAAAGAATTGTTAGTATCAAAAAGCAAGGTTACAAATTCATTACTGAAAAGTGAAAAGAAATCCCTTCTTAGATTTTTAACACTTTATGTAGCGATGGTCATTCTTATGATCTCTCTGCTTTCGGCTTTTTACTATCAGAGTCAAGAGAAATTAATGTTGGCAGAGCAGCGTGCGGCACTTTCAAAATATGCTTATATACAGACAAAAAGACTTAAAGTACTGCATTACTTTTTTCCTGAGAGAAATACGTATCCTCGTGATCCGCGATTCAGATCCGCGATTTATGATATAGAGTTCATGAAGATCTTTTCTTTATTAGAAGATGAACATATACATTTTGATGAAGAGATATATATTACAAAAAGTAAAAAATATATACATTTTGTAAAAACATTGGATACATACTATTTGGGTACCAAATATCTTATTATAGAAGTGGAAGATGACGGAGTATGGCGTGAAGAGATATGGAAACATATTGCAGGTTATGGTCTTATTGCATTTTTTCTTTTTATGGTATTCGGTCTTTTACTCGCAAAACTCTTTCTGAAACCTATGCGTGACTCGATCATGCTGCTTGACAGGTTCATCAAAGATACGACCCATGAACTCAATACGCCTCTTTCAGCGATACTTGCCAACATAGAGATGATGGATACAGATGTCATGGTAGAGAAGAATAAGAAAAAATTGACACGTATCAATATTGCAGCCAAAACAGTTTCGACACTTTATAAGGATCTGACCTATCTGACCCTGGAGCAGGAGAAAGAGAATGAAGATGAAAGTATAGCGCTTCAAACCCTCTTGCGGGACAGAGCAGAATATTTTTCTATTTTAGCCGAATCCAAGCAGTTGGAATATCATTTAGATTTGGAAAATACAACAATAACAGCAGATAAACAAAAGTTCACCCGTGTGATCGACAATCTTATATCCAATGCGATCAAATATAACAAACGTGGAGGTATAGTAGGTATAAAGCTGCGTCAAAATATGTTGATGATATGGGATACAGGGATCGGAATAGCAGAAGAGAAGATACCATTTATGTTTGATCGTTATATGAGATTTAATAAAAGCGAAGGTGGCTTTGGTATAGGCTTAAGTATCGTTAAAAAGATCACTGATGAATATAATATACAGATAGAAGTAGAGTCAAAAGAAGGAGAAGGAACAAAGGTGGTGTTAAAATGGTGAGAACCGTTAAGTAAACGTGAACTGCTTCACGTTTGTAGGTTCGGAACCGGAACGGTCGGAACGGAGTGTAGCCGTGGAGGCAAAACCGTTAACTAAATGCAAATTGTTGCAAAAGGAGAATAGTGTGATCAAAACAATAATAATTTTAACTTTGTTTTCTTTAAGTCAATTATGGGCACAAGATGCTTATGAACGTCATTGTGTGGAGTGTCATAAAGAATTACCAACTACATTACAACAAATGTTTAAAAAATATTTGCAGCTATACAGCGGAGAAGAAAACGTCAAAGCAGGACTCAAACACTATTTACGCTATCCCTCTAAAAGTATTTCAGTGATGTCGGAACTTTTTATTGATAATTACGGAATAAAAAAGAAGAGTAAGTTAAGCGATGAAGAACTTAATAAAGCAATAGATATATATTGGGAAAAGTTTAAGGTTTTTGATAAGTTGAAGTAGATACAATAGTGCAGGATAATAATAAATTATACTAACGAGGAAGGTTGAAGGATGAAGAAAATAATTGGGATAGTGGCATTGGCACTTTTCATAACGGCTAGTATGCCGACAACAGTAACTGCGGGAGCAACAAAAGGACAAAAACTCTTTAAAAAGAAGTTTCGTAAAAAATGTGGATTTTCCGGCGTACGTTTTGCCAGAAATCATACACAGGATGAGTGGGAAGAGATCTATGATGAGGGAAAATTTCAAGCAGAAGCAAAAAAGATCTGCCCTCGTTTAAAATTGAACAAGATCAAACCTTCATGGTGGAAACATGTATATGATTTTTCTGTGAAGTATGCAAGTGACGGAGTCGTACCTAAATGTTAAGGTAAAACAATATTTATTATAAGTTTAAATTTTTCAGCAAGTGTAACTTATAGAAGCAGTTTTTTCTTTTCTGCTTCTACTTTTTTCTTTTTATTCACAATCTTTTCACAATCTTTTCACAATTTCATGTTATCATCTCTCATCTTAAAATCAAAAGGATATTAAATGACTAAAATGACTAAAATAGCAGTTTCTGCTTTACTTGGACTGGCTGTACTTTCAACTACTGCTTCTGCAGATGTAAAAAAAGGCCAAAAACTTTATATGAAGAAAATGAAAGCTGTATGTGGTTTCTCCGGTGCTAAATTTGCTGCAAAACATACACAGGATGAGTGGGAAAAAATCAATGGTGCAGGTAAATTTGCTGAAGAAGCTGCAAAGATCTGCCCGGGTGTAAAACTAAAAGAGAAATATGTTCCTCATATTTACGATTTCGCGCATGAGTATGCATCTGATTCAGGTAACGTACCAAGTTGTTAAGTTAAAACTTAATTCTATATTAAGTTAGACAAGTATATTATTACGAATCCATTAGAGGGAATGATGACAGACTTGGTTTGTCATCAATAAAACAAATCATTCAAAAGGAATTAAAATGAAAAAAATCGCAATCGCAATGTTATTCGCTGGATCTACACTACTTATGGCTGACGGTGCTGCTGCATATGCTAAATGTGCTGGTTGTCATGGTACAAACGGTGAAAAAGCTGCACTTGGTAAATCTGCTATCATCAAAGGTCAAGATGCTGCAAAAACAATTGAGCAACTTAACGGTTATAAAGCAGGTACACTTAACCAACACGGTATGGGTGCACTTATGAAAGGTCAAGTAGCTTCTATGGATGATGCTGCTATCAAAGCTGTTGCAGAGCATATTGCTGCGATGAAGTAATCCTTCTTTTCAAAAGCCTTTTGGCTTTTGAAAGCTTTTATCTTTTATTTTCTCCCCTAAAAAAATTCATTACATGCCATTTCCACATTTACCCGGAGCACATTTCATAGTTGATACCTCTTTTTTAGGTGCTTGCTTGGTATTGTCACTTGAACATTTTGTACTGAGCCTTCCGGTTTTTTCTACACGTACACAGTTATAAAGAGCCTTTGTTGTTGTTGCTTTAAGTACACAGTCCCGTCTGTTGTCATCCTCTTTTAGCTGGTTTAAAATATTCATTTTCTTTTTTACCAGTACGGCAGAACCATCGACCATACTTGCACCACATTTGCCTGGACCACATTTCATGCCGCCTTCTGTGATGGATTTTGTTTTCTCTTTGTCGCTACAGCCGGTTAGAAGAAGAGTGATGGTAAGTAGTGATAGTGATAGAAGTTTTGTTTTTATTTTACGACTCAGCATTTAGTGCCTCGCTTGCACTGAATTTTAATTCTTGTCATGTTTTTTCCTTTCGTAGGTCGGGGTGTTTCACCCCGACGTAAATATGTTTTTCTATATTATGTTTGTATTTTATCATATGCATATCATTGTCGGGGTAAGGGTACCCCGACCTACAGTTTTTTTATGTATGAGATATGCTTTATCTTTTTTTCTTCAACTGTTTTTTCTCATAGATCTCATAAAAGATAGGTATCAGTAGCAGACTTAATATGGCTGAACTTACGACTCCTCCTATCATTGGTGCTGCAATACGCTGCATGACTTCAGATCCTACACCTGTTGTGTACATAATAGGAAGAAGCCCTGCCAAAATGGCAAAGACTGTCATGAGTTTTGGTCGTACTCTTTGTACAGCACCTTCATAAATAGCATCAGAAAGATCTGTTTTATCAAACTTCTCTCCCATTTTCTCACGCATCTCTTCTACACTCTCCTGCAAGTATACGATCATGACTATGGCTGTTTCTGCGGCAACACCCAGCAAGGCCAAAAAGCCCACTATCACTGCTATACTCATGTTGAACTGCAGCATATCTATGTAGATAAGTCCACCCAACAGGGCAAACGGCAGTGTAAAGAAAACGATGAGTGTAGGTATCATCTTTCCTAATGCAAAATAGATGAGTACCAAGATAACCAACAGTACAGTCGGGATGATCCATTTTATCTTTTTCATGGCAGATTCTAAATATTCTGTCTGTCCTGCCCACTCGATGTAATATCCGGCAGGAAGCTGAATATCTTTAAGTGCTTGTGTAGCTTCTTCCTTGTATTTTGTGGCACTTATACTTGGTTGTGGTGTAATATAGACAAAGGTTACCGGGGTAGCCATTTCACTCTTTATGACAGAGGCACTTTCACGGTACTCCACCTTTGCAAAAGTAGAAAGGGGAACAAAACCAAGAGGGGTCTTGACCTGTATATTACGGATATCATCAAGGTTACGCCGCTCCTCCTCTTCAAAACGAAGGGCGATAGGGTAACGCTCCAAACCTTTGTACATGGTAGTGATCTTCTTACCACCTATAGCAGTAGAAGTGTACTCCTGTATGAGGTTCTTGCTGATACCGTAACGTTTGAGGGCTTCTGTATCAATATCTATATCTATAAAAAATCCTGCACTTGCCTGATCTGAGAAGACGGATTGTGTACTTTTAAGGTCACGAAGTCTGCTTTCTATCTTTTGTGCTACTTCCTGCAGACCCTTAGCATCTTTTCCATAGAGTTTGATCCCTATAGGGGTACGGATACCGGAGAGCAACATATCGATACGCCCGCGTATAGGGTAGGTCCATGAGTTTACAAGACCCGGTACCTGCAAAGCTTTTTCCATCTCTGCCATAAGTTTTTCATGTGTCATACCTTCTCTCCACTCACTTTTTGGCTTAAAAGTGATGATGGTCTCCAGCATCCCCAGTGGAGCAGGGTCAGTCGCAGTGTTTGCACGGCCTCCTTTTCCAAAGACGGTAGCTACTTCGGGAAAACTCTTAATGATCTTATCGGTTTTCTGAGTGAGTGCCTTACTTTGGTCCACAGAGATACCATACGGGGTAACAGGCATATACATCACACTCTGTTCATTGAGCATAGGCATGAATTCCCAGTTGAGCTTTTGGTAAAGCGGTACCATAAAAACAAGTACGCCGATTGCAAGTGCGATTACCAGATATTTGAGTTTTAATCCATACACCAAAATAGGGTGATAGAGCCAGATAAAGAAACGATTCAGTGGATTTTTCGATTCGGGGATGATCTTTCCTTTTACAAAATAGATCATCAATACAGGTACAAGCGTCACTGCCAGAAGTGCCCCTGCTGTCATCGCAAAGGTTTTAGTGAATGCCAGAGGTGTAAAGAGAAGCCCTTCCTGTCCTGAAAGTGCAAAGATAGGTAGAAAAGAGACAACCACCAAAGCCAGAGCAAAAAAGATAGGGCGGCCTACGACCTGTGAAGCTTTGACGATGCTGGCGATACGTTCCTGGTCTGTAAGCGTTCTACCCTGTTTGTGCTCCAGTTTATGGATGGCTTTATGTGCATTTTCTATCATGACGATGGAGGCATCTACCATGGCACCGATGGCAATGGCTATCCCTCCCAGACTCATGATGTTGGAGCCTATACCAAAGAGTTTCATCAGTAAAAAAGTCAAACCTATGGTAAGAGGCAGAACGATAAGTACGATGAGCGAAGAGCGTAAGTGGAGTAAAAAAAGTCCGATGATGATGACAACGATGATACTCTCTTCTACCAATGTGGTCTTGAGTGTATCAATAGCTTTGTCAATGAGGCTTGAACGGTCATAGGTGGTAATGACATCCACCCCTTCTACTTTGAGTTCTTTCATTTTTGCATTGATACGTTCAAGTGCACCATAGACATCTTCACCATACCGTACCATGACTATACCGCCGACGACTTCTCCCTCACCATTGAGGTCTGCCATACCTCTTCTTGCAGCGGGTACCATCTCTACACGGCCTACCTGGGAAAGCGTAAGAGGTACACCGTCTTTAGTAGTGATGACAAGATCACGTATCTCATCCAGGTCCTTGATGTATCCTTTGGCTTGTACCATCCACTCGTACCCATTTTGAATAACGATCCGGCCGCCTGTGTCATTGTTATTGTCCTTAAGTGTTTTAGAGATATCTTTGATAGAAAGGTTGTATTGTACCAGTGCATCGTTGTTTACAGTGATCTGGTATGTAGGTACGAACCCACCAATGCTTGCCACTTCACTTACTCCATCTACACCCATCAATGCATATTTGTAGTAGTAGTCCTGCAGAGTACGCAGTTCATCCAGTGTTTTGGTCTTGGATGTCAATGCATATTCAAATGCCCAGCCTACACCGGAAGCATCCGGACCAAGAGCAACCTCCATGTTATCAGGAAGTTGACTTTGAATAGATGCCAGTTGTTCAAGTACACGGGAACGTGCCCAGTAAAGATCAGTATCTTCTTTAAAGATGATGTAGATCAGAGCATTTTCATAGGTAGAAAAACCGCGTACAGTTTCAATGTTCGAGATAGCCAGAAATTGTGAAACCAAAGGGTATGTTCCCTGGTCTTCAATGATCTCCGGACTCTGTCCCTTCCATGTCACCTGTACGATGACCTGAGGAGGTGAGAGGTCAGGCAGGGCATCCAAAGGAGTATTCCTCATAGACCAGATAGATCCCAAAATGATGAAGAGGGTAGCCATGAGGACTAAAAAACGGTTCTTAACACTAAAGGATATTAATTTTTCAATCATACCAATTTCCTAATATATACTGTTGATCTGGGCATCTGAGTCCATCATAAAGAGTGCATTATTTACGATAGTATCACCTTCATTTAGACCCGATAAGAGTTCAAAATAGGTATTGTCAAGTGGTTTGACTTCGATCTGTATCGGTTCATACTCGCCTTTAAACTCTGTAGCAAGAAAGGCATACCAGGTACCGTTTTTACGCATGGCAGCAGTACGAGGGATGACAAGATGGGAAGCTGTACCGGCAGAAGCATATACTTTTGCATACATTCCCGGTTTCAAGAGCCCTTCATGGTTATCTAACTCTAAACGTAATGTAGCTGTTGCCTCTTTTGGATCGAGCATAGGGTAGAGTAGAGATCTGGCGGCTTTAAATGTGTGGTTGATTCCTTTTACTTTTACTGTGAAATCCTTAAAAGCGTTTAGTTTTTCCAACTCATTTTGATAAAGTTTTACCTCCATCCAGACCTTCTTCAAACTAACGATCTGGAAAAGTTTTTTCTTACTGCTGAAAGAGGAACCCTGATTGATATTCTTTTCAAATATCCAGCCAGAGACAGGGGCGATGATGCTGGTGTATTTTTCAACTTTTTGCGTTTGGTTGATACGGTCGATCTCCTGGGAACTTACATTAAGAAGTTCAAGTTTGATCCTTGCACTTTTTACCATAGCAGGAGAGGAACGTTTGGCATGAAATCTGATCGAATTCAAATAATTCTGTTTTGCTTTATAGACTTCAGGAGAGTAGACTTTTGCCAATGTTTCCCCTTTCGTGACTTTTTTGTACAGTGTATCGGCATAGAGACTTTCGACAAATCCGGAATACCATGCAACTACATCTGTTTTAAGAGAGTCCTCTGCTACGATGTATCCGTAGTTTGTCTGCTTGTGTGCACTCTTTTGAGTGGTCACTTTTACCGTTCTGACATTGAAAAGCTGTTCAATGGTAGGTGTATGTTCTCTTTTGGGTTTTTCGATAGTACTTTTGACAGGTTCTTTTTTTACGACCTCTTTTGTAGTTGTCTCTTTCCCCGTACTGCATTTCCCTGCTTCACATTTCATTTCTGCCTGGGCAGTCGTGATAAAGATGAATAATAAAATGATGGTGTATCTGTACATTATATTTCTCCTGTAAGTGCTTTAAGTTTGGCTTTTGTACGTAGAAACTCCGCTTTGACAGCGATGCTCTCCTCTTCCAGTGCCAGTTTCTGTTCAAGTATGTTGGTATAGGTAAAAAGATCTGCACCCTCTTCAATGGCAGAAGAGCTTAGTTCAAGCATATGTCCCAACTGTGGAAGGCTTTTGTTCTGTATAATGTTGTAAATATGGTACGCCTCTTTCAGTTTCGCATAGTTCGCACGTATTTCACTCTCTAAAAATACTTTGTAATCCAGGGAATCACTCATACTTGAAAGTGCTTCTTTCCTGGCTATTTCCGAGTTGAGTTTTTCCGTACCGTAGAGTGGCAGAGAGAGACCTACTGTCACGGAAGCATAGTCAGGAAAATCAGGACGATTGAAATATCCGACTTTGACATAAGGGTCAGGGTGTATTTCCATATCAACAAGTGTTTTGTTTGCACCTGCAGCTCTATTCTGTGAAAGTTTCATACGATAGGTAGGATTATTTGAGCGTTTGGCAAGATATCTTTGGAGGGAACCTGGTTTTTGCATACGCAGTTTGTCCTTGATGGTTGTAACTCTTTGTTGTACCAAATAAGAGAGTTTTTCTTTTTGAGATCTAAGCAGTGATCTGTAATGCTCCTGACGTATCTCTATTTTAGAGAGTGAAAGCTCTGCACTAATACTGTCTGCATGGCTCATACCGTTCGTGGAAATAGTATCTGTATAGAGTTTGATGTTCTGTTTTGCCAGTTGTATATATTTACGTAAAATAGTGATACGGGCTTCAAGCTCTTTAATCGTGTAGGCTGTAATTCTGATTTGTAGAGCCAGCTGTACCCTTGCTGCCTGGTAGGAATCCAGAACAACATATTTTTGTTCCAGGGCATAGGTTTTTCTTGCAGCAAGTTTTCCAAACCAGGGAAACTTCTGTTTGAAGTTTATGGCATGATATTGCATCCGTTCCAAAGAACGGTCAAAAGGTTTACGGAATTGTATGTCATTGATCGTCAGTGAAAGGTCAGGGTTTGCCCACTTTTGACTTTTTGCTATACGCTCATCCATAGCAGAGAGCCGATGTTGTATGGTTTTGAGTGAAGGGTGTTTCTTAAGTGACTGTCCGACAAGCTGATCGATACTCTGTGCCTGAAGCAGTCCCAATGTAAGTAAAAGAGAGAGAAAGATACGCATATTTTATCCTAAACTATGTAAATTACTTTTATTCTATCTTAATTGTGTGTAAGAAGTGTGCATATAATGTGTAAATGATGTCTCTTGGTTATACAAGCTTGGGGACGAGGGAAATCCTGTCATTTGTTGGTTGTAGCGGAGCGGAGACCGGCAGATGGCAGAAGGTCACGTTCAGTGATCAGCGCGCCTGTTGCACCTTTCCGCTCCACGGGAACGTGCAACTATTTATTAGAGGAACAAAGTGTCCTCCTATTATGATATTTCAGCATAAAGAGTATATCAAACATTTTTACATAAACTTCTTTGTCCTAGAAGTAGCCTGTGCTGCCAAAGGGTCATCCGGCCAATAATGCTTTTTGTACTTTCCTCTCAACTCTTTTTTCACTTCATCATAAGTGTTCGCCCAAAAGCTCTCCAGGTCTTGGGTGACTTGCATGGGACGTGAGGCTGGGGAGAGTAGGTGGATCATGAGTTTTACTTTTCCGCCCAGTACCGCGGGTGTTTGCCTGGTACCGAACATCTCTTGCAGACGTACCGCCAGGACGGGTTGAGCCGGGTTGGTGTAGTCTATGGGTATGTGTGAACCGCTGGCAACTTTGAGTTTTGTGGGTGCCAGGGTGTCCAGGGCTTGGGTCTGTTCGAAGCTTAGCAAGCCTAAAAGAATTTGCGTGAAGTTTAGGTTTTGGCAGGCTTTGAGTGAGGTGACATTGGTGAGATAGGGGGCTAACCACTCGTCCATGTTTTCTTCCAAATACTCTTCTGAAAAGTCAGGGAGATCCATGCCGTGATGGTTCAGAAAAGTCACTCTATCTTTAAGCTGTTTGGCCTCTTTATTCCATGCCAATGCCTCTAAGCCTAACGCCTCCAACTCATCCAGTAACACCTCTAACACTTCAGGGTTTTTAGTGTTGGTGATCTGTGTTTCTCGGAGCAGAATGGCACCCAGCTTATGTACTTTTTTGACTTCTACTCTTTTCTGTGCGTCATTCCAAAGGACTTGATCTTTCACGGCTATCTGCTCTTGAAGGTGCTCTTCTATCTGTGCCTGGGTGAGTTCTATGGCTTTGTAGATGCTGGCTTCTTTGCTTCGTGCATCAAGGTCAGCAATGACCAAAAAGCGTGAGTGAAAAAGCTCATCTGCTCTGTGGAGTACCGCACCTTTGGCATTGGAGAGCAGGTAGGAGCCTGCCTTTTCGTCCCGTTGTCTGGCGATGCGGTCAGGGTAGGCAAAGGCCAGGAGTACGCCTAGCATTTCTCTGTTTATCTCCGCACTTTGTACAGGTTCTATGCGCTTGGCAAGGCGTAGGAGGTACTGGCACTGTTTGAGGTTTATGAGGCTGCTGTCTACCTTTACATTTTGTGCGACATCATGCAAGACCATAACGCGTTCACGCAGGTCTGCATAACCAAAAGCGTTACGGTAGATCTCTTTTTCTGAGAGCAGTACCGCCAGCAGGGAAGCTTCGTAGCTAAGCCCCAATGCTTTGGCTTTAAGCATCATATGTGCCAAACGGGGGTGCAGACCAAAACGGTTCATCTGCTTGCCATGTGCGGTGATGATACCCTTCTCATCTACAGCTCCGAGTTGTGCCAGGAGTTCTTTGGCATGTTTGACGGCAGAGCTGGGTGGGGTGTCCATCCATGAGAGGCTCTCTATGTCGTCGTTACCCCACAGTGCAAGGTCCAGCAGCATAGGGCTAAGGTCTGCCAGGAGGATCTCCGGGGTGTCGTGTGTTAAAAGTATCTTGCTTTTGTGCCAGAGGTGGTAGGCTTTCCCTGCGCTCAAACGTCCTGCACGTCCTGCTCTTTGTGTGGCAGAGTCTTGGGAGATGAACTGGCTCTCTAGCTTGTTCATGCCTGAAAAGGGGTTAAAGACAGAGACATTTTGAAGCCCGGAGTCCACGACTATCTTAATGCCTTCTATGGTGAGAGAGGTTTGTGCGATGTTCGTACTCAGTACCATTTTTCGCGAGCCTTCGGGCGGTGCTTTGATGGCTTTGTCCTGGGCTTCTTTGCTTAGGTTTCCGTAGAGGGTGGAGATGTAGACGTCTTTTGGTTTTCTACTGTTCAAAAGCTTCTCCACAGCCTTTATCTCTCTTATGCCTGAGAGAAATACAAGTATGTTTCCTTCTTCTTCTGCCAGAAGCTTGTGCAGGAGTCTATGCACAAAAGTGGGTAACTCTTTTTTGCTTGGTGCCGGGGTGTGGGCAGGGAGGTAGTGACGCTTCACAGGAAAAGCACGCCCCTCACTTTGGATGACGGGTGCATCATTTAAGAGCGTAGAGATGGCAGAAGTGTTCAGCGTAGCAGACATGATGAGTATCTTCAAATCCTCACGCAACACAGCCTGAGACTCCAATGCCAAGGCTAAAGACAAGTCCGCATGTAAAGAGCGTTCATGAAACTCATCGAAAATGATGAGAGCCACATCTTCCAGGCTGGGATCATGCTGAAGCTTACGCGTCAAGATGCCCTCAGTGACGATGAGTATCTGGGTCTGCTTACTCTGCACAGATTCCATCTTTATCTGATACCCTATGCGTTCTCCCACTTTCTCATCTTTTCCATCTTTTTTGCCCAACATCTCAGCCATCCGGGCAGCCGAAGCACGCACAGCCAAACGTCTGGGCTCAAGCATGAGTATCTTCCTGCCCTCCAACCAAGGCTCATCTAAGAGTGCCAGAGGTAAAGCTGTGGTTTTTCCTGCTCCCGGAGGTGCCTGGAGTACGAGACGGGTATGGCTCTGCAGTTTCTCTTTGACTTCGGGGATGACTTGGGTGATGGGTAGGGTTTGCATAATGGGATTATACTGAAATATTGTTAGGATCTTCTCTCGTTACATCTCTCTTGGCTATACATACGTTGTACATGGGAACGAGGAGAATGAGGAGACCCGAATGCATACTTTTTGTTTCGCTGTTCATGTCAGCTTCCCGTTCTGATTTATGATAATACGATAATGAACGTACTTTAATTCCGTGGTCTCGTAAACGTAAATTCGGCAATGGATTTTTTTCCACTGTCCGGGCGTTGTATTTCAACTCTTATTGTATAGGGTGTCGTTTCCGTCAGCTCAAAGAAATTTCCATAACTTACTAGATCGCCATGCATAGGTTCAAGTCTTTTGGTCTCTCTTTTTGTATTTAAAGATGTTACAGTGGCTTTGACCATGGCATCGGTGATGCGTTTTTCCGAATTGTTGTCAAATATGGCAACAAGCATATGATAAGTATGTTTTCCATGTTTCATACCTCTGGTACGGTGCATTGAACCATGTCCGCCTATAAGTTGTGCCGGAATGGCACCAAAATAAATACTTAACCCATCAACCGTTTGATGACGTTGTGCATGTTCAGCCATTACAAAATTTGTGCTAAAAATAAAAAACAAAAAAATAAATATTTTTTTAAATAGCATAACTGATCCTTTCTTTTTGTTGTCTTTTTTCTAGAATACCACATTTAGAGTATTCGACTCATTTTCATTTTATACCTCTCGTGTGTAAAATGTGTGTAGAAGTTGATTAAATGGAGTATATATATTGCAAGATGAAATTGTCAATTTGTGTTATTGAAGGGGGGAGATTTATTACTGCCTTCCCGGCCGGGTCGGGAAGGTTGAGGGAAAGAAGTTCTCAAAAAATTCATATTAAAACCAAAAACGTATATCTACAAGCAGTGACATTTCATTGACCGGATTATAATCTCTTGTATCTCCAAAGGTATTCTCCTATGTAACTCCTACATAGGCGCAAATTCACGAATGAACTCGTAGCGTAAACGCAAGCCTGCTTCTATGGATGAGAGTCCGGAGCCTAATTGCATATCGTCTATCAAGGATATCTTGGGCTAACTATTTAGTATTTCCTTTTTTTTGAAAAAAATAGAAAAGAAGACCTATGATTAAAAGTGGTATCAACCACCCGCCAAATGCCATACCAAAGCCATGTTCGATGTTATTCATTTTGAATCCTTTTTGATGTTTTGTTATATATAGTTTACATCTGAAGTGTGTATATAATGTGTAACTATGCTAACATGTTTTATGTCTAAATGTTATGTTGTATAGATCATGGTGTCTCTTTATGCAGTTACTATAAATTGACCCATCATTCCTGCATCCTCATGTTCCAGGAAATGACAGTGGTACATATATGGCACAGTATTATCACTGTAATCCTCCATTTTTACTATGAACTTTACGCTCTCATTGGCTGGAATGTAGACGACATCTTTATACCCTTTTTCATTGGGTGCAACATTTGCAGTACCACCGTTTCTCTCAATGATCATGAAGTGTGTAGCGTGAATGTGAAAATTATGGTCAACCATCATATCATTGGTGATCTCCCAAATTTCTACATCATTTAGAGGTACATTTTCATCTATGTGGTTGATATCCATAGATTTGCCATTGATCTCAAAGCTACCCATCATACCGGAGAGAACGAATGATCTTGTTCTTACAGCTGTAGAAGGGGCAAGTTTTGTAAGTTTTGTTAAGCTGTTTGGCAGCATGGTTGTTACAGTTGCAGATTTGCTTACATTAACAGTGACAAATGTTTTGTTTTCTCTAAATTCTTTAAAAACAATCTTTTGGTTTAATGATGTACTGAAATCTACCACTATTTCCGCACGTTCAGCTGGTGAAAGTATGAGTTTTGTCATCTCTACAGGTGCTTCTAAAAAGGCATTGTCTGTAGCAATCTGTTTAAAAGTTCGCCCATCAGAAAAGCCAAGTTCATAAATGGATGAGTTTGATCCATTCAGTATACGGAAACGTATCTCTTTATTTTCTACGTCAAGGGTTGGCTCTATGGCACCATTTGCGATAAATGTATTACCTTTATATCCATGCATGATATCCATCATACTTGGATCATAGTCTATTTGACCATTATTGAAATTTCTGTCTTGTAATACTAGAGGAATGTCATCAATACCATATCGTTTAGGTAAGTCTAGTTTTTGACTCTCACTGTCTTCTATGATGATGAGCCCTGCCAAACCCTTATAGACGTGTTCTGCTGTTTTGTTCATAGTATGAGGATGATACCAGTTTGTACAAGCTTTTTGATTGACTGTATAAGTGGCAGACCATGTTTCTCCTGGAACAATGGGCTGATGTGCCGTACCATCCATTGATGGTGGTAAATGCATACCATGACCATGCATGCTTATCTCTTCATTAAGGGTGTTCTTATAATTGATGGAAACTGTGTCACCATTTTGTATAAGTAAAGTAGGTCCAAGGTAGGTACTGTTTATGGCAAAGGTATGGGTAGCAATTCCATTAAAGAAGTCATGTGTTGCCTCTTGTACGGTAAGATCATAATGTTTTACACCTAGTTTGTCTGTAGGGGTTAAAAGTTCAGGGATAGGTAGTGGTTTTAATTTTATGCCAGCAGAAGACACTGAACTGTTGCCTCCTCCGCATCCTGTAACAATACATAATGCAGCTACACTACTAAGTGCTAAAAATTCTCTACGTTTCATTATCTTAAAGCCTTTTTCTGTTTGAAGTATGATAATGGGTTAACGTGTATGAAGTGTGCATATATCTGCATATTCTATACATACTATCTATGTCATAGAGGCTTAAAATTATGGTTAAAAGTATCTGCGATGAGTATGGAATAAAGATTGAACTGGATTCAGCTGTAAATGAAGGGGCTGAATTTAGACTCTATCTGTAAAAGTTTGATCGGATATTCAGTAAAAAAAGAACTCCCAAAATGTATTTGGGAGTAAGAAGGAGAGTAATGATGAAAGAATGCATACTGCTGCCAGTATACACATAATTTGTATTTACTGGCCGGAGTTACACTTACCTGCAGCTTTCATTTTTTTCATATCACCGTCTATACTGTCATCACCTGTTGCTGTTTTGAGTGCATGTTCCAACTCAATTTCCCCTTTGGTAGGAGCTTTTACAGGTTTGTTTACTTTTACTTTTATTTTACCGCTTTGATCTGCGTTACATTTACCGGCAGCTTTCATTTTTGACATATCACCTGCCTGACTTTCTATACTTGGTGCAGTTTTTAATGCATGTTCCAATTCAACCTCCGCTTTATTTGCATATACGAATCCCATTGAAAGTATACTTGCTAAAATTAATTTTTTCATTTTCTATCCTTTGGATTTGTAATAAAATTTAGGGAAAACCATGAGGTTAAACCCTGATTACAAGTGAATTATAATAGGAAAGTGTGCATGTATTGTGTATAAGAATTTGCTTTCTTTCTTCCCTTACTCTCTATGATGATTGTCAATGGACTGTGGATTGATATGAAATTTTTTATCAATGTTGTTTTGTAATTTTATTACATAGTTTGCCTTAATGTAATAAAACCTATAGATTTACTTGACATTAAAATTATTTTTAGTTAGACTACACTCATAATTATTGAATGATAATTAAAAAGCACTTCTAAAAACCCTAGACGATTACAATGGACAAGGGCATTTTAGTTTTTCCGGGAAAATTGTTCTTTCCCCCCCCTTTATATTGTTAAAATAACTCGGGAAAATAAGAATGTTGTGAAACTCTAGGGTATTTAGAGGTGCTAAATAAAAGAATTACAAGGAAAGAATATGTCACCATCATGCCCCATCTCTACCAGAAGAGTTGATACTAATATGATGAGAATTATCTCTTTTCAGGTTGTACTCTTCACGTTAGCATTACTTTTTACACAGGAGAAACTTTTTGCTTTGATACTCCTATTTGATTTTGCAGTACGTGCATTACGTATAACAGGATTGAGTCCATTTCATACAATAGGAAAAATTATGTTAAATGGATGGGGAACAGAGCCAAAATTGTGTGATGAGTCACCTAAACGCTTTGCTTTGTATCTTGGATTGATCACTTCATTCTTCTTGAGTCTCTTTTATATCGGTGGAGCTGTTGAGATAGCGGCATTTATAACCACTATTTTACTTACTTGTGCATTACTTGAAGCATTATTCGATTTTTGTATAGGATGTAAGATATACTATGCTATTCAATTGCTAAAGGCATTTAAAAATGACAGGAATTTCCACTAAAACCATCTATGCTGTAGCAGCACTTCATGAGCTGGATTCTATACAGGGTAATGAAGTACTGAAAATTAAAGAGATAGCAGCACGTGCTTCTGTCCCTCAAAACTTTTTAGAACAGATACTTTTAGAACTTAGAAAACAGGGTATTCTGACAAGTGTCAAAGGTGCCCGTGGCGGATACAAGCTTGCTAAAGAGCTTAAAGATATTACACTGAAAGATATTGTTATGATATTGGAAACAGATGCGCTCTCTGATGTATGCAAAACAGACAATCCTACGTTGAAACTCTTTTGGGAAGATATAAAAGAGGGGGTTTCAAATGTCTTCAATATCCCTCTTTCGGAACTTAAAAATTATCAACACAAAGCGAATCAAACATTGAATTATTCGATATAGGAAATATTATTATGATAAAAGATTTCAATTACTTCAATACGCTATTGGTGCAAAATATAGGTTCTAAAGTAGGACCTGTTGCGCCAACGATTACTCCCTCTGCAGCTTTCGGATATGAAGATGCGGAGACGGCAGAGGGTATTTTCGCCGGTGAGGTTAACAGTCCCCTTTATGCAAGAGTAGGAAATCCTACCAATGCCAAATTGGAGTCAGTAGTGAGTAAGATGGAAGGTGGTTTAGGTGCTATTGCTACATCTTCCGGGATGGGTGCTATTGCTATGGTGACTACAGCTTTTTTAAAAGCCGGGGATGAAGTACTTTGTATCGGTGGATTTTTTGGCGGTACTTATACGCTTATTAATGAAACGATGAGACGTTTTGGTGTGACCAATAGCTTTTGCGATGTAGATGATTTTACGCATATAGAAGCTAGACTCAAAGCGGGTGTAAAGATGGTACTTATGGAGAGTGTGGGAAATCCAAATCTTAGACTTCCAGATATCAAAAAGATAGCAGATCTGTGTAATGTTTATGAGACACTTTTAGTCGTGGACAATACCGCTACACCACTCATTGTGAGACCATTGGAACTGGGCGTGGACATCGTGGTGCATTCCAGTACAAAAAATATGAGTGGGCACTCTGCTGCACTTGGTGGTGTTGCAGTATTTAGAGCAGTGAAAGAAGGGGGTGACAAACTTCTGAATAACAAGTATGCAGATATGCATAAGATCGTCAAAAAGATGGGTAAAAAAGCTTTTATACCTATTTGTAAAAAGCGTGCCATAAGAGATATGGGGATGACAGCCAATGCTTTTGGTTCATTCTTGACATTGCTAGGTTTAGAGACCCTTGCACTTAGAGTAGAGAGAGTGAATGCCAGCGTTGAGAGTGTAGCGAAGATACTTGATGAGAAGTTACCTGAAGGTGTGAGTGTAAACCATCCTTCCCTTATAAAAAGTCCTGACCATGCACGGTATAAGTCAGACTTCAAACAAGGGTGTGGTCCTCTCTTAGGTTTAAACTGTGGGACAAAAGAGAGAGCATTTGCTCTGCTCAATAGCCTTAAGTTGGTGACACAAACAGCAAATATAGGTGACAACAGAACACTTGCACTACATATGACCAGTACCATTTACAGTGATTTTGACACCCAAACACGTAGTTTTTTAGGGGTGGATGAGGGCTTCATTCGTGTCTCTATAGGTTTAGAAGACCCAAAAGCTATTGCGGATGATTTTTTACAAGCAAGTTCTGAACTTTAGGTTAAAATCATTGCTGCGCTTTGTCGTTGTTCTTCTACTTACTTTTCTTACGCTTGATGCTAAAGAGCATCAAGGTGCACTTGCGTATCTCAACACTATCCGTCAAGATGCAGGACTTATCGAGTTTAAGTCTAACACACAGCTTGATAGGTCAGCCAAATCACATGCCGATTATCTCATCAGACATCAGAAGAACGGGCACTATGAACAAAGAGGAAAAAGTGGATACACAGGACGTGCTCCCAGCGATAGAGTCCTGTCTGCAGGATATGTCTCTAAAGCGGTGATGGAGAATATTACTGTCAATACAAAAACCTTTCATCAATCCATAGATACCTTATTTGCAGCCATTTATCACCGTTTTGTCTTTTTGAATTTTGATAAAGACGAGATAGGTATAGGCAGTGCTTTTACCAAGAAAAAGCAAAAGGTGAGTTCTTCTTTTGTATATGATATCGGTTCCAGTGCTACGGCTCAATTGTGCAAAATGGATTTTACTATGCAAAACGGTACCTACTATATCCAAAATCTGTGCAAAAATAATAGTCATATAGTGCCGAAGTATCTCTATGAACAGAAACAGGAGGCACACAGAAGAAAAAACAGTCGTATAGTGCTTTTCCCTTATCCTGATGCCAAGAATGTATCTCCTGTATTTTATACTGAACATCCGCATCCTCTTCCCGGATCTAAAGTGAGTGGTTATCCTGTGAGCGTACAGTTCAATCCAGCCTTTTATAAAAAGATAAAGCTTAAAAAATTTCGTCTTTTTGATGCAGAAGGCAAAGCAGTAGAAAAGTATAAGATCCTTACCCATAGAAATGATAAAAATCATCGTTTCACTACATTACAGTTTGCATTTATGCCTTTAAAAAGATTGGAATATGATGCAACATATCAAGTAGAATTTGAAGCTATAGCTGACGGGAAGAGGGTGAAAAAGTATTGGAAATTCAAAACAAAAAAGCCTCAGGGCATATACTATAAGATCACTAAAAAAAGAACTGAACTCAATGTGAAAAGAGGAGAAAGAATGGTCTTCTATTTTGAACCTAAATCTAACAAAGATGTACTGAGAGGTATATACTCCACGGGTGGACCGGATATCTCTTCTTTGGATCAAAATACACTTTTGGTCACGATCCCAAAGAAGAGTTCAGCTAAAAAAATTATTTTAAAAGCAGGGGGAAGAAGGGTTACTTTATCGGTTCTCTAAAATGACGATTTTAACCCATAAAAGTAACTCTGCAATTTTAAAATGCTTTTATTCTCCAGTCTCTCCATAAATGCTTCAAGTTTATCTTTCTCTTTCCATATCGGTTTTTCGACTTTTGCCAGTTTTTCTATTTGCAATTTAGCTTGGCTTTTGACACCTATTTCGTCTATAAGTCCTACTTCTTTTGCTCTTTTTGAAGAGAAAATGTGTGCATCTGCATAGTTTTTTGAAGCATTGATATCTAAACCTCTTGCCGTAGCTACATCATGAATAAAAAGATCGTAGGTATCTTTAGTAAGTCTTTCAAGTTCTGCACGTTCCTGAGGTGTCCACTCTCTGGTTGGTGTACCGGCTTCTTTGAAAGTACCCTGTTTGACTATCTGTGTTTTTATACCGATCTTATCCATAAGTTCTTTGATATTGGCACTTTCCATGATGACTCCGATAGACCCTACGACAGAACCCGGGTTGGCGATGATCTTAGTGGCATAGATGGAACTGTAGTAGCTTCCGCTTGCCATAATACCACTGGCATAGGCAATGACAGGTTTGTGTTTTTTAAGTTCTTTAATGGCGTAGGCTATCTCTATAGAAGGAGGAACTGAACCTCCTGGGGAGTTTACACTTAGCAGTACTCCTTTGATGCGAGGGTTCTTTTGTGCCTCTTCTATCTCTTTGATGATCGCATCAGCATTCATGATGGGGCCCGTAAGTTCTATCTCCTGTAAATTTGCAGGGCTGAGCTGAGAAGGTGCTTTTGGCATCAGTACCACAAATGCAATGAGTAAAAAGAGCATTCCCATAAAGTGTTGACCGATCCATTTGATGATTTTTCCTATAGTACTGAACATATTCTTCTCCTATACTTTTTCTTCTTCATTGAAAGAAGGAGTTACTTTAATTCCTTCAATATACACTTCTGATACTTCTTTTGTGTGAATGATACTCCAAAGTGCTATCTCCTCTTTGGTCTGAGGCATATCCGGCAGTGTGATCACTGCAAGATCGGCCCATTTGTCTGCTTCTATCTTACCACAATTCAGACCGAGTATATCTGCAGCATCCGCAGTTGTTGCTTTTATGAGTTGTCCAGCCAGTGTTTGTATAGGTATATCATTATGCAACATAAGGGCAGCTCTAAGTTCATCAAAGATACTTAACGAGTCATTTGAACTCAGTCCGTCTGTAGCTACAGAGAAAGGAAGGTCAAGTTCTTCGATCTTAAGTCTTCCACAGCCTAGATAACGGTTGGAGCGTGGACAGTGGGCGATGGAGTGTCCTTTGTCGCTTAAGTGCTTCAACTCCGCTTTTGTTGCCTGTACACAGTGGGTAAAGTGTGTAGGGTAGGTATCAAAAGCAACCATGAACTCCTCTATGTTGGTGACGGGGGTTGAAGTGTTAAAGTATTTTTCAAAAAATGTTTTTAACTCTCCTGAACCTGACTCCAGCCACTCTCTCTCTGCTTGTGATTCCAAGAAGTGTGCTGAGAGTGGAAGTTTGTTTTGTTTGGCTAAAGTGACTGCTTTTTGTAGAAGTACAGGATGTACAGAGTAGGGTGAGTGTATGGCTATAGCCGGCGTGATCCGCTGATCTGGGTTACAACTCTGTGATGCATTGAGCCGTTCAAGAAAATCACCGTAGAGTATATCGGCATATTGGGCGTTGGAGCCTATGAGTTCATTGAAAAATACGACTCTTTGAGGTGTTTGCTGACATACTTCAAGCTCAGCACCGAAACTTGATATGGCTCCAAATGAGGTAATACCTGAGCGTAACATCGCATCGCACTCCTGCATCATCATCTTGTTGTCGCATACCTGCATCAGTTCATCTCTGTTTGCAATGACCGAATCAAGCCAGGGCATGAATGAGCCGTATTTCAGTGAAGTCTTGTTTGCCGAGAACTCCAAATGCACATGGGTGTTAATGAACCCGGGGTAGATGACAGAGTGGGGCTCTGTTCTGATGATCTGGGCTTCAGGGTAAGTTTGAAGCAGGTTTTCCAAGCTGTCAACTGCTTTGATCTGCTTATCAAATGCAACAGCTTGGTATTCTACATATCCATTAGGAGTGTAGATGTAGTCGGCTACGAGTATTTTCATAGAGTTATCCTTGTATAAATACTATTTCACTCGTTCCGTATCTCCTGATCCGGAACATATAAACGGTATTATATCTAAGTGGAGGTTATGTTTTATATTGGAAGATGTGGAATAAGGTAAGGGAGGGGGTAGTGCTATTGGTATCATCTGACTCTTACGGGTGCGATGATCGCTTTTTTTGGGATGTATCAGTCACATATGCATCCCCAAGCTGGAGCTTGGGATGAGGAAACATCCCCCCGTTCATGGGCAACCATAAAGGATTGCCCCTACAGATGCAAACAAAATTTCAGCACATTTTCTGCCCATGATTACTCTTTTTTGTTTATTGTAGTAGGATTTAGAGGTGTAGAGTAATTATATGTCAGATTGTAATATTTTTAGTCATATCATATTGGAGATAACGTTATGACTGCCTATGCATTCCACCTACGGAGAGGTGGAACGAGAAGGCCAGAAAATTCAGCTTCAATTGCATCCTTGATTAAAATAGCTAATTCTTTTTCTTCATGAATATGCGATAAAAAAATTTGATGGTTACTCATTGATTGTCCTTGTTGATTATTTGATGCATAACGGGGGGCGGGTGTTCAGCCCGCGTACTTGTTATGTCTTTTACTTTACCAATTCTTTACATTTTGAACCTGGGTAATCCTTCCATTTTCCAACCCCTCTAAAAGTAGAGGTTTTCTTATAAGCTTTATCTTGCTATATGTTTAAGCCAAAAATATCCAAAGAATCCAGCAAATAATGAAGCTGCTAAAATACCTACTTTTGCTTGAAAAATAAGTTCAGGAGAACCTAAAAATGCTAAATCAGCTACAAAGATAGACATAGTAAAACCAATACCACCTAAAAATGCTACACCAAATATTTGACTCATTGTACTTCCTTGAGGAAGTGTTGCTATTTTTAGTTTTATAGCTAACCATGCTACTCCAAATATCCCTATAACTTTTCCTAAAACAAGACCTGCAATAATACCAAGAGATATAGGCTGTAATATAGTAGTACCAATAGAACTAAAATCGCCCATTCAAATCATAAGTGCAATTTCACCTCAATCAAGCAGCTAATTCCTTAG